>JACCDP010061029.1_pt1 | contig 40518 bp, 32 predicted proteins | sample 7445841 | NCBI WGS metagenome assembly JACCDP01 (sample SAMN15323441, study PRJNA562643) | freshwater metagenome | isolation source: river surface water | place: USA:Blue River Watershed | collected 2017-08-17 | reverse complement strand
GCGGAGGGCCGGGAGTGGATTGAGACGGTCACGCGCGGTGTGGTCGACTGGGTCCGACGTCCCCGGCTCGCCGAACAATGGCTCCTGATCTTCCTCCTCTTCGTCGCGCTTCCCCTTTCACTCTGGGTGGGACTGCGGTGGGGTGAACCGGCGCTCTGGTGGGCGGTGGCGCGGTTGCGGGGACGCGGCTCGCGCGGGCATGCGGCGGTCCGACGAGAGGCGACCCGTTGGCTCCGGCGCTTGCCTGGTGGGCGAAGCGAGACCGGGGAGCTCCCGCGCGTGCGGGCCGAACTGGAGGCCCTGCGTTTCGGTCGTCCCGTGGATCGTGAGACGGCGCGGCAGATCTTCGTGCGGGCGCGCCGAGCGACCCGCGAAGAGCGAGCACGGCGTTGAGCAGGGGTGGGTGCGGCGGAGCCGCGGGCGCCGACTCAGATCAGCAGCAGCGCCGGCTTCTGCAGGACATCGCGCAGCGCGGCGAGGAACGTCGCGCCGACCGCCCCGTCGACGACCCGGTGGTCGCACGACAGCGTGAGTGACATCCGCTGGCCGACGACGATGCGATCACCGTCCACGACGGGCTTGGTCACGGTGGCGCCGACGGCGAGGATCGCGGCATTGGGCGGATTGATGATGGCGGAGAAACGATCGACTCCCATCATGCCCAGATTGCTGACGCAGAAGGTGCCGCCGGTGAACTGGTCCGGCTTGAGCTTCTTGTCCTTGGCGAGACGCCCGAGCGACTTGGCTTCGGAGCTGATTGCGAAGATTGACTTGGCGTGGGCATCGCGCACGACCGGCGTGATCAGACCGTCCTCGATGGCGACGGCGAAGGACACGTGGGCGGCGCCGTGGTAACGGATCTGCGATCCCTCCCAAGACGCGTTGACGGCGGGGACGCGGCGCAGCGCCTCGGCGCAGGCCTTGAGGATGAAGTCGTTGACGGAGAGCTTGACGCCCTCGGCCTCGAGACTCGCGTTGAGCTGCTGGCGCAGCGTCAGGAGCGGGGCGGCATCGACCTCCACCTCGAGGTAGAAGTGGGGGATCTGTGTCTTGGATTCGAGGAGGCGCTTGGCGATCACGCCGCGCATCGTGGAGACCGCGACCGCGCGATCCTCTTGGATGGGGCCCTTGGCGAAGACGGAGCTGGAGGGCAGGCTCGCGGACGACCGGCGCGCGCCGGGATTGGCGGCGGCGGCCAGGACGTCGGCGCGCACGATGCGACCGCTGGGGCCGGAGCCCTGAATCGAAGCGGGGGCGAGCTGGTGCTCGTTTGCGAGCTTGCGGGCGAGCGGGGTGATCCGAACGCGGTCAGAGCTGCTGGTGCTGGCCGCGGCGGCGGCCGCCGGAGCGGCGTTTGCAGCTGGAGCCGGGACCGGCGCGGGAGCGGCGGCGGGAGCCGGAGCCGGGGCCGGAGTGGCCTTGGCGACCGGTGCGGGTGCGGCGGCTGCTGCGGCAGTCGCGGTGGTGGGGACCGTTTCTCCCGGTTTGCCGACGGCGCAGAGCGGTGCCCCGATCGCGACCTGCGAGCCGGCGGGGGAGAAGATCTTCAGCAGCGTGCCATCGAAGAAGCACTCGAGCTCCATCGTCGCCTTGTCGGTCTCGACCTCGGCGAGCATGGTGCCCGACTTCACGACGTCGCCTTCCTTCTTCAGCCATTTGACCAGCGTACCCACCGTCATGGTGTCGCTGAGTTTGGGCATCTCGATGATTTGGGCCATGGCGGGGGAGAACTGCGGTTCGGCGGGGGAGAGACTAGGCTGCTGGAGTGTGATCAGGCGAGCACCTTGAGGGCTTCTGCGTAGATCCGATTCGGATTCGGCAGCTGCTCGACCTCGACGGGCGGGCTGTAGATGGCCGGGGCGTCGACGGTGGTGACCCGGTGAATCGGCGCATCGAGCTCGTCGAAGGCCTCGCGCTGGATCGTGAACGCGAGCTGGGCGCCGACGCTGGCGAACGGCTTTTGCTCTTCGACGATCAGGACGCGGTGCGTGCGGGCGACGGAGGCCAGGACGGTATCGACATCGAGTGGGCGAATGGACCGGAGGTCGACGACCTCGACGGAAATCTTGTGCTCGGTGGCGAGGCGTTCCGCTGCGGCGAGCGAGTGCAGCACGGAGCGCCCGTAGGTGATGATGCTGAGATCGGTGCCCGGGCGCTTGATGTCGGCGACGCCGAGCGGAATCGTGTATTCGCCCTCGGGGACCTCGCCCTTCTCGCCGTAGAGGACGGTGTTCTCGAGGAAGAAGACCGGGTCGTTGTCACGGATCGCAGACTTGAGCAGCCCCTTGGCGTCGTAGGCCGTGGCCGGGACGACGACCTTCACGCCGGGGTGATTGGCGAGGACGTTTTCGGGCGTGTGCGAGTGGGTGGCGCCGACGTTGGTGCCGCCGTTGGCGGGGCCGCGGATGACGATGGGGCAGTTGATCTGGCCGCCGGACATGTAGCGTACGTTGGCGGCGTTGTTCAGGATCTGGTCGAATGCGACCGAGTAGAACGACCAGAACATGAGCTCCATGACTGGCCGGACGCCGAGCATGGAAGCGCCGATGCCAGCCCCGATGAAACCGGCTTCGCTGATCGGCGTGTCAACGATCCGTTTTGGACCGTACTTGGCGAGGAGACCCTCGGTGACCTTGTAGGCGCCGTTGAACTGGGCGACCTCTTCGCCCATGATGACGACGTTCGGGTCACGATCGAGCTCTTCGGAGAGCGCGTGACGGATGGCTTCGCGGTAGGTGATCAGAGGCACGGCGGAAAGGGGACGAAGGTTGGAGCGGGCGGCGTGATCGGACGCATCACGTGAAGAAGAGCCGTCCACTCGACGTGCGCTGGCTCGGGTTGTCGGTTTCCCAATAGACATCCTTCTGGATATCATCGGGAGTCGGGAAAGGACTCGCCTCGGCGAAGTCGGCGGCGACATCGGCCTCGGCGCGGGCCTCGGTGTCGATTTGCTCGGCCGCGGCGTCGTCGAAGATCTTATCGGCGATGAGGGAAGTCCGGTAGACGTTGATGGGGTCCTTGGTGCGCTGGTACTCCTCGATCTCGGACTTGTCGCGGTAGGTGCGGTCTGGATCAGCGACGGAGTGACCCCGGTAGCGGTAGGTCTTGATTTCGACCACGGCGGGCTTCGACTGCTCGCGAGCGCGCTGGAGGAACTCGTTCATCACGGAGCGCACCTCGTAGACATCGTGTCCGTTGCAGACGCCCCAAGCCATTTGGTAGCCCTCGGCGCGACGAGCAAGGTCGCCGGCGGATGAGCGGGCCTGACTCGTGCCCATCGAGTAACCATTGTTCTCGATCACGAAGATGACCGGCAGGTCCCAAAGCGCGGCGAGATTGTAGGCCTCGTGGACTGCGCCCTGATTGACGGCGCCATCGCCCATGAACGCCATCGCGGCGCCCTTGAGCCCCTTGTACTTCAGGGCATAGGCGAGACCGGTGCCGAGCGGGATTTGGCCGCCCACGATCCCGTGTCCGCCCCAGAAATTGCGCGACGGGTCGAAGTAGTGCATCGAACCGCCCTTGCCCTTGGAGCAACCGGTGACCTTGCCGTAGAGCTCGGCCATCAAGGGCTTGGTGTCCATCCCGACCGCGATGGCGTGGCCGTGGTCGCGGTAGGCGGTGATCACGTGATCGTTTGCGCCCATCAGTGAGCAGCAGCCGACGGCGACGGCTTCTTGGCCGATGTAAAGATGCAGGAAACCGCCGATTTTCTTGGCTTGGTAGGAGCGCAGGCTTCGTTCCTCGAAGCGGCGGATGCGGACCATGGTCCGGTAGAGCTCAATCTTCTCCGCGGGGGTGAGCCGGGCGTTGATCGGGGCCTGGCGAGGGTCGCTGGGACCTTTCGCTCCCTCCTGGGTCTTGGTGGCGGAGTTGGCAGTCGATTTAGTGCTCACAGGAAACGCGGTTGCGGGAATTAAAGGAGCAGTCTTCGCCGGATGCGGGCGAAATCAAGAGTTACTTGGCGGCGGTACTCCCGGCGAGGGGGCGGCGAGAGATTCCTCGACGGTGTAGACGATTGGACCGTTCGGATCGCATTCGGCCCGCAGCGCCACAAAGCCATCGCGATGCTGGTCGTAGAGCGGCCAAAGGATCTTCCGGTCAGTCTCGGGGATCGCGAGGCCGTCGATCGCTTTCCGGGAAAAGAAGGCAAACCGCCCCTCCGCGATCTCGGGCGGCACCTCGTCGTGGGTCCGACGTGAGCGAAACAGGAAAAGCAACCAATGCGACTGTCCCTCGTACGCCCGCTCCGCGATCATTGCAAAAAGATGAAGGTCAGATGGTTCCAGTACGAGTCCGGCTTCTTCACGGGCCTCGCGGACGGCGCATTCAAACGGCGATTCCCCAAGGGACGTCTCCAGCTTACCCCCGAGTGGGCTCCACGAGCCACGGTTGGGAGCCTTGTTTCTCAGTAGCAGAAGTTGTTCACCCCTCGTATTTTCAATGAAAACTAGTACGGCGATCTTGTAGCCGAGGGCAGGGACGACGGCGCTCATCGTGGATCACGGGATCTTGTAGGTGGAATGGGCGCGAGGTCACGCCCGGATTACGCAAACTTAAATCTAGAGCGTAGTATTTGCATTGACAGTCGCGCATATAAGACAATCATTAGCGATATGATCCTGCGATTGCTGTCGATGGGCGTGACGGGAGGTGGCGAGTCGGTGGAGATGAAGAAGGAGCGAGGGGGTAGGTGGCATGCTCGCTGGCTGGGAAGGGCTGACGTGGTCGGGGCCATGCGGACGGGTGCGGCAGAGGTCGCTGACGGTGAGCAGGTGACCGCCGCTCCGGCGGTCGCCGGTCGTCCGGGAGACCTCCGGTCCGCCGACGCGGAGCGGGTGAGGAGCGCTGCGAGATGGATGGCCTGGCCGGCGCGCTCGGGGGTGGGTTGGGCGGTGCTGCGGCCCTCGGACGTGGTGCGGCGGGAGTTTTGGCTGGAAGAAACGGCCTTGCGGGCGGACCCGGGGGTCATGCGGTTCGAGGCCTTGCAGCATCTGGGTTCGGCGGCCTCCGATGTCGCGTGGAACGTCCGTGCCGGTGTGCCTCTGGGTGGGCGCGTACGGGTCGAATTGCGCAGCGTGGCGGTGCGGCAGGCGGAACGAGCGTGCGAGCAACTGGAGGCCGCCGGGGTGGGGCCGGAGCGGCTCTTGGATCCGGCCGATGTGCTTGAGGCGGCGTGGCGGGAGTCATGGGAGTCGGCGACGGTTGAGCCCGGCTTGATCTTGTTTCTGGGCGAGCAGGAGAGCGTGTTGATCTGGCTGGATGGTGCCGCGCGGCGCGTGCGAAACCTCGCGCTTGGAGTCCGGAGCGTCGTCGAGGAGGTTGCTGGCCGACGTGCTGGCGCCGGTCGGCAGAGTGAGCGGGGTGCGAGTCCGGCGGACCGGCTGGAGGTGGCGCGGGATGAGGAGGTGGCGGCGACGCTGGCCGCGCGCGCCCACCTCGAGGTCTCGCGGCTCTTTACGACCGCGGGTATCCAGACGGCGGATCAACCGGCCAGGCCGGTCGGTGTCTGGGTGTGTGGTGAGCCGGCGAGCGCTCCAGCCTTTGTGGCGACGCTGGCGTCGCGGCTAGGTCTCCCGGTTCATGCGTGGGAGGCATCGCTGGGTGACGCGGAGTGGTGGACCGAGCCGCCTGTCGCGCGACGGCAGGAATGGACTGCGTATGTGGGTGGGGTGCTGCGACTGTGGCGGCGGAGACGTGAAGACGAAGCGATCGATGCTTGCTTCCTGCCACCGGTCCGGAGCGGACGATTGGCGCGACGGTTCGCGCACGCGACGCTGATGGGGGCAGCGGCGCTCGTCACCCTCGGGGCGATTCCGCCGGCCTTGCACTATCACCATCTTGCGAAGGACATGGCGGACCGGGTGCGTCGGCTCGACGAGGAGGTCCAGCGGTTGCAGCGCATCGACACGGAGAACCGGGCGGCGCTCCACCGCCTGAGCGCGGAGCGGTCGCGGGTGGAGGCCTTGCATGAGCTCGCCTCGGCGCGATTGCGTTGGCCTCGTTTCCTCGGTGGGCTTGAGCAGTGTTTGGAGGAGGTCGAGGACGCATGGCTCGACGGCCTGCACCCTGCGGGTGATGCCGCGACGCGCAGTTCGGGCGCGCTGCACGTGCGCGTGACCGGGTGCTTGCTCGCATCTGAGACGGGGCCCCAATCCGGTGCGTTGGACGAATTGGAGGCGGAGCCACGGGTGCAGGCGTTGCTCGCGCAGGTGGCCCGGTTGCCCTCGATTGAGCGGATCGAGCGCGAACGCTTCGCGCGAACGGAGCCGGGGCTGTTACGCTTCGATCTCGAGCTCGCCTTGGCCGAGGAGGCGTTGCGGTGACGCTGCGGCACCTCGTTGGAGCAGCAGTCGGTGCGCGCCGTGCGGCTGCGCTTGCCGGCATCGTCATGGTTTTGGCGGGCCTGCTCGCGGCGACGGTCCATCAGGCGGGCGTTGCTCGGTTGCAGGCTGGGAGGATTGTTGACCTTGAGCGCCGGCGCGGCGGCCTTCTGGCGGGCGATCCCGCGGCGAGTGAGGAGACGACGCGCCGCTTGCGAGCCGTGCTCGATGAGACGGCGCGCGCGGCGGATGCCCTGGATGCGCGGCTGCTCGGATCCGTCCCGCAAGCGTTGCTTGGAGCCGACGACGAGGCGGTCAGGGAGCGGGCGGACGCCTTCTTCGATCTCGCGTGGTACACGGAGGAAATGCGGGCAACGGCGGCGGCGGCGAACGTGGAGCTCGCGCCGCGGGAGGCCTTCGGGTTCGCCGTGCACGCGGAGGGCGCGCCTCGGAACGAAGATGTGGCGCGCGTGCACCGTCAGCGAGAGCGCATCGAGCGGGTGTTGCGCCTACTCTTTGCCGCCGGGCCGGTGCGGCTGGACTGGATTCGGCGCGAGCGGCCGACGACCGATCGCCTCGCCGTTTCGGGCCGCGCGGAGGAGTCAGGCGCAGAGCGTGATTATTTTGAGCCGGAGTCGCACTTGCTGCTGCGCGAGCGCGGAACGCTCGAGACCTTGGCTTTCCAAGTCTGCTTTGTCGCGACGGGCGCCGAGGTGCTGCGGACCCTGATCAACGGCCTGCTCGCCGATGAGAGAGCGTGGGTGGTGAGATGGATCGAGGTGAAGCCGATCGGGGATCCTGCGTCCAGTGCCGCGTCGGCCGAGGGGCACATTCTTGCCGCGCCGCCGCTGCGGGTTTCGCTCCTTGTCGAGAGCGTGGAGGGGCGGGTGCGTTTGGGTTTACCGGAGGAACGGTCATGACGCGCGCGGTGTGCCGGCGGGGTCAGTTCGTGCGTGCGGTGACATGGACCGTTGCGGCGTTGGCTTCGGTCGGCAGCAGCGTGCTTTTTACTTTCCGCGTGCACCCTGCGGTGGATTTTCCCGAGTGGACGGTGGCGATTCGGGAATTCCCGGACGAAGGTGTCGCGGCCCCGCCGAGCGTCGACGTTATGTGGACCTGGCGGCAACGAGCCGCAGAGCCCGCGGCGGGTGGAAAGGTACGCGACCTCTTCACGCCGCCGGAGGGTTGGCGGGATGCCTCGACGGGACGCTGGCGTCGTGGCCGGGCTCCGGTTGCCAGCGTGGCGGCCTCCGCAGCGGAGGAAGGGGCGTTGAGTGAGGCGCAAGCGGTGCGGGTGATCCGCATCGTGCGCCGGAGCTTTCCGTGGCAGTTGGTCGGCTTCGCGGAATCAGGCGGACATCTGGTCGGCCTTTTTCAGGAGGTGTCATCCGGGGCGACGGTCTGGGGGCGTGCTGGGGCGCTGCTCGGCGATGCGGCGTTTCGCATCGAGTCGATCCGCGTCGTGCTGAGCGCGGGGGCGGCGAAGGCGGAGGGTGACGTGCCGGAGCGGGTGGCGCGGGCGGTGGTCGTGGACTCCGTCGCGGGCGTCCGCCATGACCTTTGCACGGCGGAACGCCTCGGGGTGGGCGCCCCGCGCGCCGAGCTCCGCCTGGTGTCTACGGGTAGGGTGTTCTCGCTCGCGGCGGGGGAGAGCGTCTCAGACGGTGGAGCGACGCTCGCCGTCACGGAGATCGATCCGAGGCGGGGTCGCGTCGTGGTGCGTTGCCTGCAGACGCAGACGGCGGTGACGGCGGAAGGGGTGCTGCTGCATTGGGCGCGGGACGGATCGGACGAACTGGAGAGGAATGGAGAATGACAACGAAACGAAGAATCGGGCTGGCGCTGTGGGCTGCTTACCTCGTCCAGGCGGCGAGTGCGTCGGAGGGGACAACGCTACTGAAGGCGGAGCGCGGTGAAGCCCGCATGGTTTCCGCCGGGATTGGGTTGGAGGAGCCGGAAATGCCGGTGCGTGAAGCGAGGGCGGTGACGCGGGCGCAGATGGTGGACGAGATTCGCTCCGCGTGGAGTCGGCCGACCGTAGTCGCGGAAGGCCCGCCGATGGCGGGGGCGCCGGCAGAGTCACACCTGCCCCTGTTGCGGAGACTGCAGTCGATCGTTTTGCCGGAGGTGAGCTTCAACCAAGTTGAGCTCCAGCGTGTCGCCCAAAGTCTTAGCGCGCTGGCGGCGGAGTTTGAGCGTACTGAGCCCGGTTCGCCCGCGGTCAATATCGTGTTGCTGGACCCGACCCTGCGGAATCCCAGCGTCACGCTGGCCCTGCGCAACCTGTCGCTGCAGCGTGTACTCGACTTCGTCGTCGAGTCGGTCGGCTATCAGTACGAAGTGCAGGGCGACGCGGTGGTCATCCGGCCGGGTGGGGAGCGTTCTCTATTGGATACGGCCTTCTTTCCGGTGGCGCGTTCCACGGTCGTGCGCATGACGGCCTTCGCGGGCGAGGCCGGACGGACGGCTCGCGGAGAGGTCGGCCCAGCTGACTCCGGTGGCGCGGCGGATCAGGGGCCGCCGATGGGCGTTCCGGTTTCCGGAGTGGGTACCGAGAGCGCGCAGCTACGCGTTTTTCTTCAGTCGGCGGGCGTGGCCTTCGATTCCGTGCCCGGAGCCTCGCTCGCTTACGACGGCTCAGCGATGATCGTGACCCAGACTGCGCGCAACTTGGAGCGGATTCGGACGATTTTGAACCGCTATACCGATGTCCGGCAGGTTGAGATCGAGGCGAAGTTCGTGGAGGTCACGGAGGGGGTATTGGATGAGCTCGGTATCACCTGGAGCGCGCTGCGGGACGGCGGGGTGGCGGGCGGAGGAGGGAGCCGCGTACGGGCGGGTACGGCGAGGGTGACGCGGAACTTGGCGGACACGTTCGGGGGAGGAAGCGCGGGCAATGCGATCGTGATCGATGGCGAAGCGGTGGCCTCGACCCACGCGCCTGAACTTCCTGGCGCGGTCCCGCTCGGTGCGGGTGCGGCGGCGGTCGCGGAGGTCGCGGGAGTGGTCGGTGGAGTCGACGTGAATGCTCTCGTGCGCCTGTTGGCGCAGAAGGCTGGGGGAGACCTACTCAGTGCGCCGCGGGTGACGGTGCTGTCGGGGCATACGGCGACCATTACGGTGGCGCAGGAGATGCGCTACCCGCAGAGCTTCGGGGAGATTCAGAGTCAGGTCGGTGCGGGAAGGACGGCGGCGGAGGGAGTTGGCGGAGGCTCGGCGGGAGTGACGATCACCGCGGGGACGCCGCAGGACTTCACCTCGCGCAACGTCGGGGTGGAGTTGAAGGTGACGCCGACGGTGGAGGAGGATGACTATTCGATCAGCCTGGACCTCGCGCCCAAGGTTACCGAGTTCGAGGGATTCGTGGAGTTCGGCGGGCCTAGCGTGGCGGTGTCGGGCGGGCGGACCGTGACCGTGCCGCCGGGATTCTATCAGCCGATCTTTTCGGTTCGGGAAGTGTCGACCAAGGTGACCCTTTGGGATGGGGCTACTCTGGTGATGGGGGGCCTGACGCGGGAGGAGGTGAAGAAAGTGGAGGACAAGGTTCCGGTCTTGGGTGACGTCCCGCTGCTGGGAAGGCTCTTTCGATCGCGTGGGGAGAGCTCGCAGAAGCGGAACCTGCTGATTTTCGTGACGGCCAACCTCGTGAGTCCGGGTGGATCCCCGAAGAAGCAGGCGATCGGAGAACTCTCTCCGGGAGCGCTTTTTCGCGGACCGACCCTAGTGACGCCGGGAGGTCCGGTGTCGCGGCACGTGGATGCTCCTGCGCCGGATGTGCGGTGAGTGGAGTCGTGAGCGGCGCCGCTGATTCTGCGCTGGCGTGGCGGCGGCGGGCTGATCAGGGTCCTGCGATGGCCAAGTGGCTGCTGATCGACGGTTTCAATCTCGCCTACCGCTGTTTCTTCGCGATTCCCGAGCTGACGCGCGCGGATGGGTTTCCCACGAACGCCCTGCATGGATGGGTGAAGTCGATCTGGAAGCTGGAAGATCAGGAGAAGCCGGCCGGCACGTTCGTTTTTTTTGACCTCGGCGGCTCGCAGGATCGGTTAGCTTTGCACCCGGAGTACAAGGCGCACCGCGAAGAGATGCCGGAGGCACTGGAAAAGCAGCTCCCGTACGCGAAGCGTCTGACTCAGGCGATGGGTCTTGGGATGATCGAGCAGAACGGGGTGGAGAGTGATGACCTGTTGGCCTCGCAGGCGGTGGCGCTGGCGCGGGCGGGTGAGGATGTGCTCGTGGTGAGTTCGGACAAGGACTTCGCCCAGATCATTGGCGAGCGCATCGCGGTCTTGCTGCCGCCGCCGACGGCGAATCCGAAGCTGGGATGGCGTCACCTCGATGCCCTGGGCGTGCAGGAGAAGTTTGGGGTGCCGCCGACCCAGATTGCGGACTATCTCGCGCTGGTGGGGGATACGTCGGACAACATCCGGGGCATCGACGGCGTGGGTCCGAAGACGGCCGCGAAGTGGTTGCAGGCGTATGGGTCCCTTGAAGGAGTCATGCAGCATGCATTGGAGTTGGAGCCGGCTCGTTTTCGCGAGGTCGTGGCCGCCTCGGGGGATCTCCTGCGGCGGAACTTGCGGCTGACGACCCTGAATCTGGCGTTGCCGGTACTGCCCCCGGAGGCGGCTCGGCCGAAGCTAACGGAGCTCTACGCGTTGCTGGAGGAGCTGGAAATGCGGAGCTCCCTGGTGGAGGCGCGGCGGCGTTACGAACAGCCGGAGCTGTTTTAAGTTTCTCCCCCGATCGGCAGCAGCTACTGGCTGGAAGCCGGTGGAGACGTTGGGGCGATCCCGTCGGGATCGAACATATAGCCGACCCCGTGCACGGTGCGGAAGCAGTCGAGCTTGATGCCGTGCTCGAGAAAGAGTTCGCGGACCTTGACGATGTATTGGTCGAGGGAGCGACTGCGCACATCGGCATGGATACCCCAGACGGAGTGAATCAGGGCCTTACGCGGGATGACGACCCCGCGATGCTCGGAGAGGTAGGCGAGGATACCCAGCTCCTTGCGACCCAGCTTCCGGGTGGTGCCGTCTGGGAACGTGATTTCGAGGCGGATTGGGCTGATGCGGGCGCCCACGAAATCGAAGGGCTCATCGGAAACCTTGACGTTCTTGGTGACGTTTAGATCGGCCTTGGACTCGGCGCGCCGCAGGACGGCGCGGATGCGGGCGACGAGCTCGGCGTAGCCGAAGGGTTTCGTGATGTAGTCGTCGCCTCCGAGCTCGAGTCCCTTCACCTTGCTGACCTCGCCGGAATTGCCGGTGACGAAGATGGTGGGGACGGTGATGTCCTTGGACTTCAGTTCCTCGAGTAGTGAAAATCCCGACTGATCGGGGAGATTCACGTCCAGGAGCATGAGGTTCGCGAAGTTCCGCGTGAGGAAACGGACGGCGTGTTGGGCCCGATTGCAGACCTGCGTCTGCATGCCGGCCTGTTCGAGGTGGAGACAGACGAGCTTGGCGAGCTCCTCTTCGTCCTCGACCACGAGGATTAGGGGTTTGGGTGCCGTGCGCATGACCGATGGGTCGGACAGCCGGGATCCGGTCGTCCGGGCAAGAGTCTGGCGACAACCCTTGGTTTTACAATTAGTTTCTGGAAAGTTAGCATAATAACCCATGCTCGATTCAGGTTTACTGCCAGAGCGGCGTCGTGGAAATAGACTTGCGACGTCGGAAAGCGGCCCATGCTCTGACCGGGTGTCCGCCCCTGCGCCACTTTTGATGCTCGGTCTGCCGAAGGGTAGTCTCGAGGAATCCACCAAGACCCTTTTTGCGAAGGCGGGCTGGAAGATCACGACCAGCTCGCGTTCCTATAAACCGGCCATTGACGACCCGGAGCTCGACGGTCGCTTCGTCCGGGCCCAGGAGGTGAGCCGCTACGTCGAACACGGGTTCTTCGATTGTGGGCTGACGGGGCACGACTGGATTCAGGAGAACGAGTCCGACGTCGTGGAAGTGTGCGACTTGGTCTACAGCCGGGCCTCGGTGCGGAAGTCTCGTTGGGTTCTCGCCGTCCCTGAGGACTCTCCGGTGCGTACGCCGCAGGACCTTGCGGGCAAGCGGGTTGCGACCGAGATGGTGAACACGGTAAAGCGGTATTTCGCCTCGCTGGGTATCCCGGTGGACGTCGAATTTTCGTGGGGTGCGACGGAGGTCAAGGTGCCCGACTTGGTCGACGCGATCGTCGACATCACCGAGACCGGTTCGTCCCTGCGGGCCAACAAGCTCCGGGTGGTGTCGACGCTGCTCGAGACCAATACGAAGTTCATTGCCAACCGCCGAAGCTGGGAGAATCCCGCCAAGCGTCGGAAGATCGAGACGATTGCTCTCCTGCTGCGCGGGGCGTTGGAGGCGGGTTCCAAGGTCGGTCTGAAGATGAATACCCCGCGGCAGTCCTTGGAGGCGATTACGCGGACCATCCCGGCGTTGCGGAACCCGACGGTTTCGCCTTTGAGCAACCCGGACTGGGTGGCGCTTGAGACCATCATCGACGAGAGTGTGGTGCGGGAGATCATTCCCGAACTGAAGGCCCTCGGCGCCGAGGGGATCGTCGAATATCCGCTGAACAAGGTCGTTTACTGATCCCAAGCGCTTTTTCCCATGGCCACGGTCAAGCTCGGACTCCTCCAGCATGCGTGCTCCGCCAGTCCGGCGGGCAATCTGAAGAAAACGCTCGCGCTCGCCGAGAAAGCGGCGAAGCAGGGTGCGAAGATCATCTGCACGCAGGAACTCTTCCGATCGCAGTACTTCTGCCAGAATGAGGATCATGCGAACTTCGCGCTGGCGGAGTCGATTCCCGGCCCGAGTACCGCCGCGTTCCAGAAGCTGGCCCGCAAGCACGAGGTCGTCATCATCGCATCGCTCTTCGAAAAACGCGCGTCGGGCCTGTATCACAACACCGCGGTCATCATCGATGCGGATGGCTCGCTCCTCGGGGTGTATCGGAAGATGCACATCCCGGACGACCCGCTTTTCTACGAGAAGTTCTACTTCACGCCTGGTGACACCGGCTTCCGTGCGTGGCAGACGCGCTATGGCCGCATCGGCGTGCTCATCTGTTGGGATCAGTGGTATCCGGAGGGGGCGCGCCTGACCGCGCTGCAGGGAGCGGAGATCCTCTTCTATCCGACGGCGATCGGCTGGCACCCGGGCGAGAAGGCGGAGTATGGCACCAACCAACACGGGGCGTGGGAGACGATCCAGCGCGCCCATGCGGTGGCGAATGGCTGCTTCGTGGCGGCGGTGAACCGCGTCGGACTGGAGACGCCGATCGGCGGCGACGGACTTGAGTTCTGGGGCCAGAGTTTCGTTGCCGGCACCAGTGGGCAAATCCTGGCCAAGGCCTCCGTCGATCGTGAGGAGATTCTCCTCGTGGACATCGATCTCGGGAAGGTGGACGTGACGCGGACGCACTGGCCGTTCCTGCGGGACCGGCGGATCGACGCGTATGGCGATCTCACGCGTCGCTTCATCGACTAGTCCCGCGCATCTCATGTCCGCTCTTCGTTCCAAGAGGCGAGGGGAGTCTTCCGTGAAGACTCCCGCGAAGTTGGGTTTCCGCATGCCGGCGGAGTGGGAAAAGCAGGAGGCCGTGTGGCTCTCGTGGCCGCACAAGCGGGCCTCGTGGCCGGGGAAGTTCCGGCCCATCCCGCCGAAGTTCGCCGAGATCGCGGCGGTGATCTCGCGTTATCAGGACGTGCGGATCAACGCCGACCGTTCCCTGATTCCCCGCGCGCGCTCCCTCGTGGCGCGGGCGGGAGCGGTGATGGAGCGGGTGCGCTTCTTCTCGCACCCGACCGACGATGCGTGGTGCCGCGACCACGGGCCGATTTTCGTGCGCAACGACCGCACGGGAGAAGTCGCGTTGACGGATTGGAAGTACAACGCGTGGGGTGATAAGTACCCGCCTTACCGACGCGACAACCTTATCCCGCCGCGGATCGGTCGCGCACTGGGCCTGCGACGCTTCGAGAAGGATATGGTCCTCGAGGGCGGCTCCATCGACGTCAACGGCGCTGGCCTGCTCCTCACGACCGAGGCGTGTCTCCTGAACAAGAACCGGAATCCGACGCTGTCCCGCGAGGAGATCGAGCAGGCGCTGCGCGATTACCTCGGGGTGCAGACGATCCTCTGGCTGGGAGACGGTATCCTGGGCGACGATACGGATGGGCACGTGGATGACCTGAGTCGCTTCTTCTGTGTGGATGGCATCGTGACTGCGGTTGAAACGAACCGTCGCGATCCGAATCATCCGATCCTGCAGGAGAACCTCGAACGCTTGCACAGCTTGCGGACGCCGGCCGGCCGGAAGTTTCGGATCGTCGAGTTACCGATGCCCAAGCCGTCCTTCTGCGACGGGCAGCGCCTGCCAGCCAGCTACGCGAATTTCCTTATCATCAACGATGCCGTGTTGATGCCGGCGTTTCGCCAGCCGCGCCGGGATCGCGAGGCCGCAGAGGTGCTCGCTGGGTGTTTCCCGGGGCGTGAGATCATCCCGATTGATTGCCTCGACCTCGTTTGGGGACTCGGCACGCTCCATTGCATCTCCCAGCAACAACCCGCATGATGCCTCGAGCCCTCCTTCTTCTCTGTCTTGTGGGTGCCACCCTGCTGGTCTCGCCTGGTTGCGAGTCAGTCCGGTCCGACATCCGGGAAGGTGTGCGCGAGAAGATCGCTGGCCCGCAGTACCGCGAGCGTGCGTACGCAGCCGATGCGCGGGCGACCTTCGATGCCGCGCGCCGCGCGGTGGTCGCGATGGGCTTCCGCGTCGATCGCTCGGGGGGCGCAGCCCAAGGCAAGATCGTGGCGTTTAGCGGCCTGCAAAGCGGCCAGGACCTAGCGGCCAGTCGGCAGGTCCGGTTGCAGATCGAGATTTCCCCGTACGGGACCGAATCCCGCGTCCGCGCCCTCTTCACCGAGGTTCTGGAAGCCGACTTCGCGCGTGGTCCTGGGCATGCGACCGAGAACGGGCTCAAGGATACCCCGCTGTACGAGGTGCTCTTCCGTCGTATTGAAGAAGGCTTGAAACAGCCCTGACGGTGGGTTGAGGGGAGTTTCCGCTTGCCCCGGGGCGTGGGCCCGGGCGAATCTGACCGTTCGCGGCATTGTTCCGTTCTGGCCAGCGTTTGCCGCCCCGTTCCCGTTGGCCTGTCAGTCATTAACCTTCAACCCACGGTCCTCACGGACCCCACGATGGTCCGGCGTCTTGGAACACGCGTCGTCCCGTCGTCTTTGCACATGAGTTCAGTAATGGAAGAACTGTTGGCCCAGACCTCGCTCGGGCTGCTCAAGGAAGGCGCCATCATCCCCGGCGTCATCACCGAAATCCGCCAGAACGACGTGATCGTCGACATTGGCGCCAAGGCCGAGGCGGTCATCCCCGCCAATGAATTCGTCGATCTCGGCGAACTCCAGATCGGCTCCACGATCGACGTTCTGCTCGAGAAGCTCGAGGACAAGAACGGCAATCCGGTCGTCTCGTTCGACAAGGCCGAGCAGAAGAAGAACTGGGATAACATCCTCACCCGCTTTCCCGAGGGCTCCGTGGCCTCCGGTCGCGTCCGCGCCAAGGTCAAGGGCGGCCTGATCGTGAACATCGGCGTGGACTCGTTCCTGCCGGCGTCGCACATCGACATCCAGCCCCCCAAGAATCTCGACCAGTACGTGGGCCAGACCTACGACTTCAAGGTCCTCAAGATCAATCTCGACCGGAAGAACATCGTTCTCTCGCGCCGCGAGCTCATCGAAGAGCAGCGCACGAGCAAGCGTCGCAACCTGCTGGACTCGATCCAGCCGGGCCAGATCCGCAAGGGCGTGGTCAAGAACATCACCGACTTCGGTGCGTTCATCGACCTCGACGGCATGGACGGCCTGCTCCACATCACCGACATGAGCTGGGGCCGCATCGCTCACCCGTCCGAGATGGTGAAGCAGGGCGAAGAGGTCCAGGTCATGATCATCGAGGTCAACCGCGAGAAGGAACGCGTTTCCCTCGGCCTGAAGCAGACCACGAAGAATCCGTGGGACGACATCGAGCACAAGTACCCGGTCGGCGCGAAGGTCCACGGCAAGGTGGTCAACCTCGTCCCGTACGGCGCCTTCATCGAGATCGAACCCGGCGTCGAGGGCCTCGTGCACATCACCGAGATGTCCTGGACGAAGCGCATCACCAAGCCGTCCGAACTGCTCAAGGTCGGTCAGGAACTCGATGCGGTGGTCCTCGGCATCCAGAAGGATGACCAGAAGATCTCGCTCGGCCTCCGCCAGCTGGAGCCGAATCCGTGGGACATGGTCCGCCACAACTACCCGATCGGCGCCCGCGTCCGCGGCAAGGTCCGCAACATGACCACCTACGGCGCCTTCATCGAGCTCGAGGAAGGCATCGACGGTATGGTGCACGTCTCCGACATGTCGTGGACGCGCAAGGTCAATCACCCGACCGAAGTGCTCAAGAAGGGCGACGAAGTGGACGCGATCGTCCTCGACGTCGATCCGTCCCAGCAGCGCATCAGCCTCGGCATGAAGCAGCTCGCGGTCGATCCGTGGACTGACATCGACTCGTTCTTCAAGATCGGCGACGTCGTCCAGGGCAAGGTCACCAAGATCACTTCCTTCGGCGCCTTCGTGGAGCTCAAGGACAACATCGATGGCCTGGTCCATATCTCGCAGATCAGCGAGGACCGCATCGACAAGGTGAAGGATGTCCTCAAGCCCGACCAGGCCGTCACGGCCCGCGTGATCAAGATCGACCGCGACGAGCGTCGCCTCGGTCTCTCGATCAAGGCCGCGAACTACTCGTCGGACCAGCTGGCAGCCGAGACGGCGAGCTACGATGCGCTCAACCGTCAGAGCACCGGCAACGACATGATGAACCTCGGCGACATTCTCGACGAGGCTCAGCGCAAGTAAGCCTGACGCGGTCCGCGGCCCCGCAGCGGGGCCTCGTTCCCCAAGCGCCCGTTCCGCAAGGACCGGGCGCTTTTGTTTATCCGAATCCAGCGTAACCGTCGGCGGCGATGCGAACCAAGAAAAACGCCCGCCGGCACGGGGCCGGCGGGCGGGAGAGGGGAGGGGCGGGGCGGCGCGAGAGCGTCCGCGAACCCCGTGGGATCAGTTGCGGTCGGCGGCCGAGGTAGGGACGGTGGACTTCGACTCGATGAATTCCTTGATGACTTCCATGCGCTTGCGCTGCCGCTCATCGAGCTCGATCTCGTCGGCCGAGCGCTGGGCTTCGTTCTTGGCGATCGCCTTCCGGATCTTGGAGAGGGCGATGTTCTGCAGCTGCCGGATGCGCTCGCGGGTCACCTTGAACTTCTTGCCGACCTCTTCGAGGGTCATCTCGTCGTAGCCGTCGAAGCCGAAACGCAGCCGGATGATTTCCGCCTCGCGCGGCTCCAGGGAGTCGAGCATCGCGCGAAGGTCGGAATTCTGGGAGCGCTCCTTCAGCGCGTCCAGCGGGTTGACCATGTTCTCGTCGCCCACGATGTCACCGAACGTGGCGGAGTCGCCTTCCTCGCCGATCGGCGCGTCGAGGGACGTGGGGCGGACGCTGACCGACTTGAGATGGGCCACCTTGCTGGTGGGAATCTGCAGCTCCATCGCCAACTCTTCGTCGGTCGGCTCGCGACCGAGTTCCTCCGAGAGGGCCATCGCGGTGCGGCGCATCTTGGCAATCTTGTCGACCAGGTGCACCGGGAGTCGAATGGTCTTACTCTGATTGGCGAGGGCGCGCTTGATCGACTGCTTGATCCACCACGCAGCGTAGGTCGAAAGCTTACCGCCCTTGCGTGGATCGAACCGCTCCACGGCCTTGATCAGCCCGAGGTTGCCCTCGCTGATCAGGTCGAGCAGGGGCAGGCCAAAATCCTTGTAGTCCATCGCGATTTTCACCACGAGGCGCAGGTTGGCCGAAATCATGTGATCGCGCGCGGCCTTGTCGCCGCGGCGAATGCGCTTCGCGAGCGTGATCTCCTCATCGATCGTCAGCAACGGCGTCTTACCGATTTCCTGCAGGTACAGTTGCAGGCTGCTGCGGTCAGACGGACCCACGTACTCGCGCGCGGCGGGCTCGGCCTTCTCCAGGAAGGAGGGCGGAGCGTCGGGAGTGGCGGCCGGGCGCTCTGGAGCGAGCGTGGTGACCGAACGAGCGTCGAGGTCGTCCTCGGCAAACTTGCGGGGGGAGTTTGAATGAAGGGCCATGACGTAGAGGAGTTGAAGGGTGAGACCGCCGTTACCGTGGGAGTTCCCGGAGCCGACGGTGGCAAGAAGCTTCCTAGCGGAAACCGCGCCACAGAGAGGGAACGTGCAACCCCTTGGTTTGGATGCATCGGGCTGCAGATTAAGTGTGCCAAGTTGGCGCAATCGGCTTCGTGCCCCTTTTTTTGCGACGGAGCGTCGCAGCCTCGGTCCGGTCGGGGCCGGTGTGCCGCGGCATGGTTGGCGTGGCTCGTCGTCGCCCTACGCGTTTCCGCTCCCGTCAGGCTGCTGAAACAGGGCGGGGCAAGGGGCCGGCTGGACGCACTGCTTCCCTAGGGGAGCGCGGTGCGGTACGGTGCGGTGAGTGGGATCTCGCCGTCCCGTGGGGCGGCTCGGGCCGAGCGGCGTCAGGCGCGGGCGAGTCGCTGGGCGATGGCGACCGCCTTGAAGAGCGCGGAGGCCTTGCTGATCGTCTCTTGATATTCCGAGAGGGGAACGCTGTCCGCCACCACGCCGGCGCCGGACTGGATATGGATGCGACCGTCCTTGATGAGGGAGGTGCGCAGCATGATGCATGAGTCCAGATTTCCGTCGTAACCGAAGTAGCCCAAGGCGCCGGCGTAGAATCCGCGCTGGACGGGTTCGGTGTTCGCGATGATCTGCATGGCGCGGATCTTGGGCGCACCAGAAACCGTGCCGGCGGGGAACGTGGCGCGCATCAGATCGTAGGCGGTCCGACCCTCGTCGATGGTGCCCTCCACCTGCGACACGATGTGCATCACGTGGGAGTAGCGCTCGACCACCATCATTTCTGGGACGGTGACGCTGCCAAACCGACAGACCCGACCGATGTCGTTGCGGGCGAGATCGACCAGCATCAAGTGCTCCGCGCGTTCCTTCTCATCGGCGAGCAACTCGGCCTCGAGGGCGGCGTCGTCCGCGGGTGTCGCGCCGCGCCGCCGCGTGCCGGCGATGGGCCGGATCTCGACGCGACCGTCGGTGAGGCGGACGTGCACTTCCGGCGAAGCGCCGACGATCGCGAACGCGCCGGTGTCGAGGATGAACATGTACGGCGACGGATTGACCGTGCGCAGAGCCCGGTAGAGATCGAGCGGCGATTGCGTGAAAGGGGAGGAGAAGCGTTGCGACGGGACGAACTGGATGATGTCGCCGGAGCGGATGAATTCCTTCCCGTCCTCAACCGCCTGGCAGAAGCGTTCCTGGGTGAAGTTGCCCTTGGGGACGGAGACCGGGCCCGGATCGATGAGTGGCGCCGGGGCCAGTTCGCGCGGTTCGCGCAGGAGTGAGAACAGGAGGTTGAGCTCGGCGACCGCTGCCTCGTAGGCCGCGGCGGGATCGCCGTTCAGGTGGGCGTTGACGCACAGCCGCAGCGTCTGCTTCGCGCGATCAAAGATCAGCAGCGAATCGGAGAACATGAAGTAGAGCATCGGCAGCCCCAGCTCATCCGTCGGAGCGGCGGGCACCGAGGGCTCGATGCGGGTCACGTACTCGTAGCCGATGAAGCCGACCGCGCCGCCGGTGAAGCGGGGCAGGCCGGGCAGGCTGACCGGACGGTATCCACGCATCTCCTGCTCCAAGAGCTGCAAGGGGTCCGCCGGGGTGGTGACCGTGCGCGTGGCCTTTCCGTTCTCGCGAATCTCCGTCGTATCCGCGCCGCAGGCGAGGATCTTGCGCGGGCGGCAGCCGATGAAGCTGTAGCGGGACAGGTGCTCACCGCCCTCGACGGACTCCAGTAAATACGATGGGCCCGAGTCGCGGAGCTTGGCGTAGGCCGAGACGGGCGTCTCGAAGTCGGCCATGAGGTCCGTGTAGACCGGGATCACGTTGCCTTGGGACGCCAGGCGGAGAAAAGTGTCGCGATCCGGGAAAATGTTCATCGAAGGCTCGGAGCTCGGTGGCGGGTCGGACGATCGGGAAGCGACGTCTGGCGCGCGTGCGGGCGGTTGGGAGTCGTTTTTAGTCTGGCGAAAATACCCGGCTCCGGAATCCTGTCGCAAGACTAGAGACGGCATGCCTATGACGATCGAAAAACGGGTTCTCGCGGTGATCATGGGGGGCGGACGCGGCACGCGTCTGCACCCGTTGACGATGGAGCGCTGCAAGCCGGCGGTCCCGCTCGCGGGCAAGTACCGCCTCGTCGACATCCCGATCAGCAACTGCATCAATTCCGGGATCAACCGCGTGTTCCTGCTCACGCAGTTCAACACCGCCTCGCTGCACCGTCACGTGCAGGCGACGTATAACTTCGACGTTTTCGGCGGTGGGTTCGTCGACATCCTTTCCGCCGAACAGACCGAGAAGAGCGCCGACTGGTACCAGGGGACGGCCGACGCGGTGCGCCGCAACCTCGTGCACTTCCGGAATTCCAAGCACGACTTCGTACTGATCCTCTCGGGCGACCAACTTTACCGGATGGATTACCGCAAGATCCTCGAGGATCACGTGGCCAACGGTGCCGATGTCACCATCGCCGCGATCCCGGTGCCGCTGAACAAGGTCGAAGGCCTTGGCGTCATGCGCGTCGACGAGAACCTTGAGATCAATGGTTTTGTCGAGAAGCCGAAGGATCCGGCTGTGATCAAGCAACTGGCGCTGAGCCCGGCTCGCGAGGCGACCCTCCGTTCCGGTGCCGGCGAGCAGCACTGCCTCGCGTCGATGGGTATCTACGTGTTCAACCGCGCCGCGCTGGCGGAGGCGCTCGACAACACGATGACGGACTTCGGCAAGGAGGTCATCCCGAGCCTCCTGGGGAAGAAGCGTCTCTTCGCCCATGTGTTCGAGGGATATTGGGAGGACATCGGAACGGTGAAGGCGTTCTTCGAGGCCAACCTCCAACTCGCCCATCCGCTGCCGCCGTTCAATTTCTACGACCAGGAGGCGCCGATCTACACGTCCGCGCGCTTCCTGCCGGCCTCGAAGATCAACCGCTGCGAGATCGACCACGTCGTCATCGGCGACGGCTCGATCGTCACCGATTGCAAGCTGCACCGCTGCGTGCTCGGCATCCGAGCGTTCCTCGGTGAGGGCACGCGGATGGAGGACGTGATCGTGATGGGCGCCGATTTCTACGAGACCGAGGCTGAGTTGGCCGCCAACAAGGCGCGCGGTATTCCGCACCTCGGGGTCGGATGCAACTGCGTCATCCACCACGCGATCATCGACAAGAATGCGCGCATTGGCGACAACGTCCGCCTCTCCCCGGCGGGCAAGGCCGACGGAAATTACCCCCACGGTATCGTGATCCGCGACGGCGTGCTGGTCGTGCCCAAGGGCGTCACCGTGCCGAGTGGCACGGTGCTCTGACGCCGACGCGGATGGAAGGCCGGGCTCGGAGCCCGGCCTCGTTCAGTTGTTGAAGCGGAACAGCGCGACGTCGCCGTCGGCGAACACGTACTCGCGTCCCTCGAGCCGGTAGCGTCCCGCTTCGCGCGCGGCGGCGGTGCTGCCGAGGCGGGAAAGGTCGTCGTAGGAGACGACTTCCGCCTTGATGAAACCCTTCTCGAAGTCGGTGTGGATGACGCCCGCAGCCTGCGGAGCTTTCCATCCCTTCTTGATCGTCCAGGCGCGTACTTCTTTTTCTCCAGCCGTGAAGTAGGTCTGCAGCCCGAGCAGCGTATACGTCGCACGGATCAGTTGGGATACGCCGGAGTCATCGACGCCCAAGTCCTTGAGGAAGGCCTTGGCCTCATCGGGGGCGAGGTCGATCAATTCCGCCTCGATGCGGGCGCTGATCGGGACGTACGCCGCGTCGTGGTGCGCCTTTACGTACGCCGCCACCTTCTGCACGAACGGATTCTGCTCCGCCGTGGCCAATTCGCTCTCGGCGACGTTGCAGGCGTAGAGCACCGGCTTCGCGCTGAGCAGCTGGAAGAGCTGCAGCAGGCGCTTCTCCTCGTCCGTGCACGGGAGAACGTTGGCGGGGAGATTCTGGTTGAGGTGAGGGGAGAGACGCTCGAGGAGCGCCATCTCCACCTGAGCCTCCTTGTCGCCGCTCTTCGCCTTCTTCTGCGTCTTGTCGATGCGCTTGGTCACCGCGTCGAGATCGGCGAGGATCAACTCGGTCGTGATCACCTCAATGTCGCGCACCGGGTCCACCGCACCCATCGTGTGGATGACATCCGGATCTTCGAAGCAGCGGACGACATGGACGATCGCGTCGGTTTCGCGGATGTTGGCGAGAAACTGATTTCCGAGACCTTCGCCCTTGCTCGCCCCGGCGACGAGGCCGGCGATATCGACGAACTCGATGGCGGCAGGAATCACGACGCTGGTCTTGGCAATCCTTTGCAGGACGGACAAGCGATCGTCTGGGACGGACACCACGCCGACGTTCGGGTCGATCGTGCAGAACGGGTAGTTCGCCGCTTCGGCCTTGCGGGAGCGGGTGAGGGCGTTGAAAAGGGTGGATTTGCCGACGTTAGGCAGACCGACGATTCCGGCTTTGAGCATAAGGGGCTAGAAGAGCGTTGGGAGTCAGGGCTTGACAAGCCATTTGTCGGTCCGTGCAATCCTCCGCTTTTCAAGACTCATTCCGCGTTTCCCTATTCGTTTCCATGGCTCTCACCATCCGTCTCTCCCGCATCGGCGCCATCCATCAGCCGATCTATCACGTGGTCGTCGCCGAGGCGCGCTCGCGTCGCGATGGCCGTGCCGTCGAGATGCTGGGGACGTTCTCGCCCCGCTCCAAGGCTGCGGACGCCCTGACCCTCAAGGTTGATCGCGCTGATTATTGGATCAGCAAGGGAGCCAAGCCGTCCGAGACGGTGAATTCCCTGATCAAGCGCGCCCGCAAGTCGGGTGGCGTCGCTTCGGCCGCCTAAGCGCACGCCGCACCAGGCACCCTGCTCCCGGGGTGCTGATCCGTCAGATTTTCACGGCCTCGGTTCACCCGGGGCCTTTTCTTTTTTAGCCATGGCTTTGCATATCGACGTACTCACCCTCTTCCCGCGCATGCTGGAGGGCTTTCTGAGCGAGAGCATCGTGGGCAAGGCGGTCGAGCGTGGGCTGTTCACGGTGAAGGTTCACGATTTGCGGCAATGGGCGACGGATCGCCATCGCACCGCTGATGATCGACCGTTCGGTGGCGGGGCCGGGATGGTGTTGAAGCCAGAACCCGTGTTTGCGGCCTTCGAACAGGTGCAGCGGCCGGAGTCCAAGCGGATTTATCTGACGCCCGACGGGGTGCCGTTGTCGCCCGGCTTGGCCGAGTCGTTGAGTCACGAGCAGCACTTGGTGCTCCTCAGTGGCCACTACGAAGGGATCGATCAGCGCATCCGCGATCGCCTCATCGATCAGGAGATTTCCATTGGCGATTACGTGCTGACGAATGGCACTTTGCCGGCCGCAGTCGTCATCGATGCCCTGAGTCGTTTCATCCCCGGTGTGCTCGGTGAGGAAAAGTCATTGACGCACGAATCCTTCACCAACAAGTTGCTCGACTTTCCTCAATATACGCGTCCCGCCGAATTCCGCGGCATGTCCGTACCGGAGGTCCTCCTCTCCGGTAACCATGCCGAAATCGAAAAATGGCGGCGTGCGCGCCAAGAGGAAAAAACCCGTCAAGTCCGTCCCGATTTACTCTCACTAACGAAAGGCCAGCCATGAACCCGATCATCAAGGAAATCACCGCGTCCCAGGTGAAGAAAGACCGTCCGCCGTTCAAAGTCGGCGACGGTGTCCGCGTGCACACGAAGGTGCGCGAGGGTGACAAGGAGCGCGTGCAAATCTTTGCGGGCGTGGTTATTGCCCTCAAGGGCAGCGGCATTCACGAGACGTTCACCGTCCGCCGCATCAGCTACGGCGAGGGCGTCGAGCGCGTCTTCCCGGTCAATTCCCCCAACGTGGAGCGGATTGAGATCGAGAAGGAGTCGGAGCCGATGCGCGCCCGCCTCTATTATCTTCGCGATCGTCAGGGCAAGGCCGCGATGGCGGTCAAGCGCAAGGCCTACGACGAAAAGGCCGAGGCCCCGGCGGCCGCGACCGCCTGACGCCACCGTCGATTTTCCGGCCTTGGCCGGTCCAGCAAGAGCGAGCCAACCATGGCTCGCTTTTTTCATGCCCTCCCGCTTTGAATCGGAGGTTCGTGCCTAGATTTCCCTTTCGCTGCCCCCTTTCCTTTCTTCACGTCCCATGATCCTGCAATCTCAGCTCCTTTCCCAAGCCGCCAATCAGGCCCGAGGCCTCGCGATGGACGCCGTCCACGCCTGCCAGTCCGGCCATCTGGGTCTGCCGCTCGGCGCGGCGGAGATCGGCGCCGTTCTCTACGGGCATGCCTTGCAGCACAACCCGGAGCGCCCGCGCTGGATCAATCGCGACCGGTTCGTGCTTTCCGCCGGTCATGGGTCCATGTTTCTCTATGCGTGGCTGCATCTGAGCGGCTACGAGGTGTCGCTCGATGACCTGAAGGCGTTCCGCAAGCTGCACAGCAAGACGCCCGGCCATCCGGAATTCCGCGAGACTCCCGGAGTCGAGGCGACCACCGGACCGCTGGGGCAGGGGATCGGCAATGCGGTCGGCATGGCGGTCTCCGCCAAGATGGCCGAGGCGCACTTCAATACGCCCGAGCACACGATCTTCGATCACCATGTCATCGCTCTCGCCGGCGACGGCTGCATGCAGGAGGGTGTTGCCCTCGAGGCGGTTGCCTTCGCGGGTCATCAGGGCCTCGATAACCTGATTCTCATCTACGACGCGAACGAGGTCACCCTCGACGCGATGGCGGACAAGACCCAGAGCGACAACACCGCGATGCGGTTCAAGTCGCTGAAGTGGGATGTCCAGACGATCGATGGGCACGATCTGGCCGCGATCCTCAAGGCGGTGAACAAAGCGAAGCGCACCAAGTCCGGCCGCCCGCAGTTGATCATCGCCAAGACGATCATCGGCAAGGGCATTGCCGAGGTGCAGGGAACCGCCAAGGGCCACGGCGAGGGCGGGGCAAAGTTCATCGATGGCGCCAAGGCCACCCTCGGCCTGCCCGTGGATCAGCATTTCTTCGTGAGCGAGGAGGTCCGCGCGTACTTCGCCTCCCACAAGGCGCGACTCATCCGCCAGTGCAACCGGTGGCACAAGACTTACCGCGCATGGCGCGACGCGAACCCGGCGAAAGCTCAGCTTCTCGAGACCGCTGGCCTCGCGCCGGACGCGGCCAGCCTGCTCGCCGCGATGCCGGCCTTCCCGGCCGACTCCAAGCTCGCCACCCGGGCCGCCGGCAAGGCCGTGCTGCAGCCGCTCGCCGCCACGCTGCCGCTGCTCATCGGCGGAAGCGCCGACCTCTACGGATCGACTCTCAACCACATTGCGGACTCACCCGACTTCGAGCCCGCCTCCCGGACCGGACGCAATATCCGCTTCGGCATCCGCGAGCACGCGATGGCCGCGATCGCGAACGGCGTCGCCTACGATGGCCTCTTCCGTCCCTCCATCGCGACGTTCCTCGTCTTCGCAGACTACTCGCGCCCGTCCATGCGCCTCGCCGCCTTGGCGAAGCTCCCGGTGGTCTACATCTACACCCACGATTCCATCGGGGTGGGTGAGGACGGGCCGACGCACCAGCCGATCGAAACCGTGTCGGCACTGCGCCTGATTCCCGGCCTCGACGTGATTCGCCCCGCCGATCCGGAGGAGACCGCAGGCGCGTTCGCCGCCGCGCTTTCCCGCACGGACGGGCCGACGCTGCTTGCGCTCACGCGCCAGGTGCTCCCGACGCTGAACGATCTCCCGGTCGCCACCCGCCGCGAGGGCGCACTCCAGGGTGCCTACATCGCCCGCCGTGAAGAGGGTGCGCTCACGACGATCCTGCTCGCCAGCGGCTCCGAGCTCCAGTTGGCCCTCGCGGCCGCTCAGCAACTCGGCGCCGGCGTGCGCGTGGTCTCGGTTCCGTCCATCGAACGCTTCTCCCGCCAGCCGCGCGAGGTACGCGAGGCCATCCTGCCCTCCGCCATCCGGCGCCGCGTTTCGATCGAAGCCGGCGTCACCGGCGTCTGGGCCGGCTTGGTCGGCCTCGACGGCAAGGCGATCGGCATCGACCGCTTCGGCCTCAGCGCTCCCGGCGCCACGGTGTTCAAGGAACTCGGCGTGACGGTCGAGGCCGTCGTCCAAGCGGTTCGCGAACTGGCCTAGGCCCCTTCGCCTCATCGTCCCCGACCTCGCTCCGAGCGGAGCGAGTCGGCCTTCCGGCCCGGCCTTCCGGCCGGGCCGATGCCACAGTCGCCTTGCCTTTTGTGGTTAGGCGGCTGATGGTTAGCCTCCTAACGTTATCGAGCGGATCTTATGCCGATGTTACTGTTAAGAGACTTGCCGCGCTACGAGTGCCTCTTGGAAGGGGCGCGGCGCTTCCCTGAGCTCGATCCGTCCGCCTGCGAGGTGTACCTCCATGTGCTGAGGGCTGGGGATGAGGCGTTTCGTTCCTGCGGCGAGCCGTTGGAGGCTCACGGGATCAGCGCGGGTCGCTTCACGGTGCTGATGCTTCTGCTGCGCAAACGGGATGACGCGTGCGGCGCCATGCTGACGCCCGCGGAGTTGGCGGACAAGGCGGGCGTGACCCGTGCCACTATGACGGGCCTCATCGATACGCTGGAGCGCGATGGTTTCGTCCGCCGCGAGCCGGATCCCAATGATCGGCGGATGACGCCGGTGACGCTGACCCCGGCGGGCGAGGCATTGCTGCAGGGCGTGGTTCCTGCCTACTTTCAGCGGATGGGTTCCTTGGTCGCGCACTTGAGCGAGTCGGAGCGGCGTACGCTCGTCACGCTCCTCGCGAAACTGGTGCGCGGGAACGAAACCGAAGATCCGTCGGTCACCTCAACAGACGGTGCGGCTCCTGCTCCGGTCTGCCCATCCGGCTCCCTCAATTCTTCTGTCCCATGATCAAACGATTTGTCCTCGCTCTCGCCGCGTTCGCGGCGCTGGTGGTATCGCTGGGCGCCGTCAAGGTCGCCCAAATTCGCGAGATGGCCGCGATTCCGCGCGACATGCCGCCCGCGGCCATCACTTCGATTCGTGCGGAAACTGCGGTCTGGCGTCCGACGATCAACGCGATCGCAACACTGGCGCCGGTGGAGGGCGTGACCCTCGCGGCCGACGCGGACGGCACGGTGGTGCGGATCGCCGTGGAGAACGGTGCGTCCGTGCAAGCGGGCGATGTGCTCATCGAGCTGGATACGTCGGTGGAAACCGCCCAGCTGGCCGCGGCCGGCGCCCGACAAGCGATTGCCCGGCTCGACCGTGACCGTGCCACCGAGCTGCGCGCAAAGAACACGATCAGCCAAGCGGAACTCGACGCCGCGACCGCCCGCGTCAATCAGGCGGAGGCTGACGTCGCGGCGCTGCAGGCGCTCTTGAACAAGAAGGTCATTCGCGCTCCTTTCGGAGGCCGGGTGGGCATCCGCATGGTCAATGTCGGCCAGTACGTCGGCCGCGGTGCGAGGCTGCTGCCGTTGCAGCGGCTGGATCCGATGTTCGTGGATTTCAGCATCCCGCAGCGTCATCTGCCCGAGTTGGTCGTGGGGCAGACCGTGCGGGTGCAGGTCGATGCGTATGCGGATCGTTCCTTCTCGGGCAAACTGACCGCGATCAACCCCGGCGTGGATCCGGACTCGCGCAACATCGCTGTGCAGGCGACGGTCTCCAACTCCGAAGACCTGCTGCGTGCGGGCATGTTTGCGCGCGCGGAGATCGAACTGCCGGAAAATGCCCCCGTCGTGGTGCTGCCTGCGACCGCCATCGCGTATGCCTCCTACGGCAATTCGGTCTTCGTGATCGAGACGATGAAGGATGCCGACGGGAAGGAATACCTCGGTGTCCGCCAGCAGTTTGTCCGTCTCGGCCCCGCGCGCGGTGATCAGATCGCGATTCTCTCCGGCGTGAAGCCCGGTGAGGAAGTGGCGACGTCGGGCGTGTTCAAGCTGCGGAACGGTCTCAAGATTCAGGTGAACAACCGCGTGCAGCCAGCCAACAACCCGGCGCCCCGGCCGCAGAACACCTGATCCGTCCGGTCCTCACCCAAGCCTTCTTCCTTCGAGGACGCCCCGCGTTCATGAAATCTCGCTTTACCGATCTCTTCGTCCGCAAGCCGGTCATCGCGCTGGTGGTCAACATCGTGATCCTGGTCGTGGGCATCGTTTCCTACAACCGGCTCAACGTTCGCCAGTACCCGCGCAGCGACAGCGCGGTGGTGAAGGTCACCACGCTCTACTTCGGAGCCAGCGCGGAAACGGTGCGCGGGTACATCACCACGCAGCTCGAGCGCGTGATCGCGAGCGCCGACGGCATCGACTACATTCAGTCCAACAGTCGGGCTGGCCTGAGCACGATTGAGGTCTTCCTGCGCCTGAATTACGATACGAACGCTGCGCTCGCTCAGATCAGCTCGAAGATCGATCAGGTGCGCAGTGAACTGCCGCCAGAGGCGGAGGCGCCCACCATCAGCGTCGAGTCGAGCGATAACCAGTTCGCCTCGATGTACCTGAGCTTCTACTCGGACGAGCTCGAGGAGAACCAGATCACTGACTACCTGACGCGGGTCGTCCAGCCGCAGCTTTCATCGATCAAGGGCGTGCAGCGAGCGGATGTGCTCGGCGGGCGGGTCTTCGCCATGCGCATCTGGCTGAAGCCCGATGAGCTCGCGGCGCGTGGCCTGAGCCCGGCCCAGGTGCGCCAAGCCCTCGCCGCCAACAACGCCCTCGCGGCGGTAGGCAGTACGAACGGCTCGATGATCCGCGTCTCGCTCGTCGCGGACACCGATCTGAAGAACGTGAGCGAGTTTGAGAATCTCGTCGTGGCGCAGCGGAACGGCGCGATCATCCGGCTCTCGGACATCGCGGACGTCGCCATGGGCGCGGAGAGCTACGACGAGGAGGTCCGCTTCGGCGGCAAGAAAGCGACGTTCATGGGCATCTGGGTCCTGCCGACGGACTCGACGGTCGAGGTCATCAAGCGCGTGCGCGCGGCCCTGCCGGGCATCGAGGCCCGTCTGCCCTCGTCCCTGAAGCTGCAGATCGGCTACGATGCGACGGGCTACATCGAGGACGCGCTCAAGGAGATCGTGACCACGCTGATTGAGACGCTGCTGATCGTAGCGGTGGTCATCTTCCTGTTCATGGGCTCGCTGCGCTCCGTGCTCATTCCCCTCGTGGCGATGCCCCTGTCGTTGATCGGAGCCTTCGCCCTGATGCTGGCGCTCGGTTTCACGGTGAACCTGCTCACCCTGCTCGCGATCGTGTTGGCCGTCGGCATCGTGGTCGACGACGCGATCGTCGTGGTGGAGAATGTCGAGCGGCACGTTCGCGAAGGAAAGACTCCCTTTGACGCGGCGATCCTGGGGGCGCGTGAGTTGGTGGGCCCGGTGATCGCGATGACCATCACGCTCGCGGCGGTCTACGCGCCGATCGGTTTTCAGGGCGGTTTGACGGGCGCGCTCTTCCGCGAGTTTGCCTTCACGCTCGCCGGCGCCGTGGCGGTCTCCGGCTTCGTGGCGCTGACCCTTTCCCCGATGATGAGTGCGCAGTTGCTGAAGGGAGGCGGGGCGGAGGAGCGTGGGCTGACGGGAATCGTGAACCACACGTTCGACCGTCTGCGGTCGTTCTACGACCGGCTGATCGGTTGGGTGCTGCAGGGTTGGGTGCCGGTGGTGGTGACCCTGGCGCTGCTGGTGTCGCTGCTGAGCGCACCGTTCCTGATGTTCGCCCAGCGCGAACTGGCGCCGAAGGAGGACCAGGGGGTGGTCTTCAGCATCCTGTTGCCGTCGCCGACGTCGACCATCGAACAGAACTCGCTCTTCGCCGGGCAGGTGCAGGCGATGTTCGAATCCTTCCCTGAGTACCAGACGTCCTTCCAGGTGACCGGGGCCAATTTCGGTTTTGGTGGCGCCGTCCTCAAGCCGTGGTCCGAGCGCAAGCGCACGGCGCTGGAGATCGACCAGTCGCTTCAGGCGGACGCGGCGAAGATCGCGGGCATGAATGTAATCCTCACCACGCCGGAGCCGTTGCCGGCGGGTGGCCAGTTCCCGATCGAGTTCGTGGTCCGTTCCACGGCTGATCATCGCCAGATGCTCGAGTTCGCCGACCAGTTGGTCCTCTACGCTAACACGGAGGCGAATGCGCCGAACGCGGCGCCGACGTTCTACTTCGCCGACAGCGACCTGAAGTTTGACTTGCCGCAGGTCGAAATCGAGATCGACAAGGACAAGGTTGCGGCGATGAACCTGAGCCTCACCGACATCGCGCGGGATCTGGGTTCCTTGCTCGGCGGCGCCTACGTGAATCGGTTCGTGAACGACGGCCGCAGTTACCGCGTGATTCCGCAGGTCGAGCGTTCGCAGCGGCTCAACGCCGACCAGTTGCTCGATTACCACGTGCGCGGGCCGGATGGTCGCCTGATTCCGCTCTCCACGATCGCGACGCTGCGCGAGACGGTCCAACCGCGCACCTTGAACCGCTTCCAGCAGCTCAACGCGGTGAAGATCACCGGAGTGGGTCCAAGCATTGATGGGGCGTTGAAGAAGCTTGAGGCCAAGGCGGCGGAGATCCTGCCCCCCGGGTACTCGATCGACTACGGTGGTCAGTCGCGACAGCTGCGCACCGAGGGTACCGCGCTCTGGAAGGCGGGGGCGCTCGCCGTGCTGCTCATCTTCCTCGTGCTGGCAGCGCAGTTCAACAGCTTCCGCGATCCGATCATCATCCTGGTGGGCTCGGTGCCGCTGGCCGTGTTCGGCGCGCTGATCCCGATCTTCCTCTGGAAGACCTCACTCAACATCTACTCGCAGATCGGCCTGATCACACTCGTCGGCCTGATCGCCAAGAACGGCATCCTCATCGTGGAGTTCGCGAACGGGCTGCAGTCCGAGGGCGTCTCCAAGTTCGAGGCCACCCGCCGCGCCGCCGCGACGCGCCTGCGCCCGGTGCTCATGACGTCGGCCGCGACGGTGTTCGGCCATCTGATGCTGATCTTCGTCGAGGGCCCCGGCGCCGCCGCGCGCAACAGCATCGGCTGGGTCCTCGTGGTCGGCATGGCCGTCGGCACGTTCTTCACGCTGTTCGTGGTACCGGTCTTTTATCTGCTGATCGGGCGCGACTTTTCCCGCCGTTCGCCCGCTCCGGCTCTCGCCTCTTCGGTCAATCCTGCCTCATCCTGATGTCCATGCACTCCCGCCTTCTCCGGATCGCCGTCCTCGTTATCGGCGCCAGCTTTGCCTCGGGTGTCTCCGCGGCCCCCGGAAACCGGTCCTCCGCTCTCCCGGAGGTCATCGATCTCCGCGCAGCCATCGTCTATGCGCTGGAGAACAGTTTCGCCATTCGGCAAGCACGTGAGCGCATTCAGCAGCAGGATGGTGTGATCTTGGAGGTCTCCGCCCTGGGGATCCCGAATGTTGGCTTGGGGGCGGCGTACCAACGCAACGACACCGATATCTCACAGTCGTTTCCGGCCGATGACTCCGCATGGCAGATCCAGATCCAGGCGCGGCAGAGCCTCTACAGCGGCGGCGCGGTCCAAGGCGCGGCGGCGAGCGCGCGGCTGGTCCGCGAGGCGGCGGTCCTGGAGCTGCAGGCGGTCATCAGCGAGGTGCTGCTCGCCGTCCGCACGCGCTTCTACGATGTGCTGCTCGCTCGGGAGAGCATCAAGGTGCAGGAGCAGTCGGTGGCTTTGCTCGAGGAGCAGCTCCAGAATGCCCGCAACCGTTACGAGGCCGGCGCGGCCTCCAACTTCGAGGTACTCCGGGCAGAGGTCGCGCTCGCCAATGCGCAGCCCGCTCTGATTCAGGCCCGCAACACGTTCCGGACGTCGTTCGACGAGGTGGTCCAGCTCATGGGCGGAGAGGCCGGTTCCGCGTCGCGGACTCCCCAAATCGTGGGTGACCTGACGGTCGAGCCGGTCCAGTACGAGGTCGCCGAAGCCGTGGCTGCCGCCCGGGCCTCGCGGCCCGAACTCGCCCGCCTGTCCAAGCTGATCGAGGCGCGCGCCCAAGGCGTCGAGATCGCCCGTGCCGGAGCTCGGCCGTCCGTCGACTTGGTCGGGAGCTATCAGTGGCGCAAGGCCGGCACCAGCGATCGTTTCAGCGATGCGCGCGATGGCTGGTTGCTGGGCGTACAATCGCAGTGGAGCGTCTTCGATGGCCGCGCCACCGCAGGCCGTGTGGTGCAAGCCCGCTCCGCCTTGACTCAGATCGAGCTCGCCCGCAGCGAGGCTGAGCTCGGCATCGAGATCGAGGTCCGTCGCGCGGTCTCGCTGCTCCAAGAGGCCGGCGAACTGATGGAGGCGTCCCGGCGGGTCGTCGAACAGGCCACCGAGGCACTCCGACTGGCCACCGTGCGCCAGTCGGCCGGCACGGCAACCCAACTCGATGTGCTGACCAGTCAGGTGGACCTCACCCAGGCGCGAAACAATCAGCTGCGCGCCAATTACAATTACTTGGTCGCCGCCTCCCGGGTGCGCAAGGCGACTGGACAGGCGGATCCGTTCAACACCGGATCCTGATTCCTCCCACCCCCGTGGCTGATCGTCCACCTGAGACCAACGTCACCGTGAACCCGCCGCTGGCGCGTCGGCTCCGGGTGGCCGTGGTGGTGCTTGCCGCAACCCTGGTGCTGCTTGGCGGCGTGGTGCTGCTGGCGTTGACGCCGGCCGTGCAGACGGCGCTGGTGCAACGCATCCTGCGCGATCGGCCGAATCTGGGGGTGTCAGTGGGCCGGGTTGAGCTCGGACTTTCGCGGAGCGTGATTCGCGACCTGACCTTTGCCTCGTCCGGTGTCCGGTTGGTCGCGCCGCGCGTGGAGGCGGAGGTGGCTCTGCTTCCGGCGTTGTTTGGTGCTATTCGTATCCAAAGATTGGAGGCAAAAGAGTGGGTCGTTGAACTCGTCGGACCCACGGTGACTGCGGCAGCGGCGTTGCCGGTTCCTGCGCCCGTCCGTCCTTCGCGCGCGGGCTTCGGTGGCTTGGCCGTGCTCGGGGCGCCCGCCGGTGGAGGGCAGGGTGTCGGCTCGGCGCCGGCGACGGTGCTGGGGCTCCTGGATCAGGTCGCGCTGCCGGAGAACTTCGAACTGGATCAGGTGCTGCTCCAGGGGACGGTGCGAGGCGTCCTGGCAGGCGAGCAGCGCGGCTCGGTGGCGGTGCAGCTCAAGGGTGGGGGCCTGAAGGCGGGTGCGGTTGGTGTCCTCGACCTCACCGCCGATGGCGCTCGGGAAGGCAGTCCGGATCGTTTGCAGGCGACCACCCGGGTGGAGGTCGCAGTGGGTCCCGGTTCGCGCCTCGATGCCGTGAGAACGAATGGCACGCTTTCGGTGCAGGTCGCGGGACTGCCGGCGGGAGCGTCGGTCGCCGTGGAGAGCGCGGTGGAGCGGGCGTTGGGAGCGACTGCGGGGGAAAGCTACCTCTTGATCGTGCGTCGCGAAGGCGTTCGTTGGCTCGATGGGCAGGCGGAACGCTCGGGGGCGACCGGGGCGATCCGGGGAACCCTGAAAATCGCGTTCAGCGATCGGGATATTGCGCCGGTCCTCCCGGGGCGCCCCCTGCCGGAGTTCTCCCTCCAGGTGGAGAATGTGTTCACAGCGGGCCGTGCGTTTGAGGCTGTCGAGGTGGCTGGCAAGATCGCGGTGGAGGCGGCGCGTTGGGAACGCCTCTCGCCTGAGCTCGCCGCGCTGGGAGCGGTTCGTCTCACGTCGGATTTCGGCTTGGCGCGGGAGGGGGACCGCATTCGGGTGGGGTCCCTCCGCGCGGAGGCCGTAGAAAAGGCGCCGGTCCTCGGGATCGAACTGCGGCAGCCTTTCATCTGGAATCCGGTCTCCGGCGAGGTGGAGGTGGCGGATCCGGCCGCCGACCTACTGACCGTGCGCCTTCGTGGTCTGCCTTTGCCCGCGCTGCAGGCGGCGTGGCCGGATGGCCGGATCGAAGGCGGAATCGTCACCGGAGGCTGGAGCCTGCGGGCGTCGTCCGGTGGCATCGCGGTGCGCAGCACGGAGCCGATGGCGGTTTCACGTTTCTCGGTGCGACAGGGGAAGGCGGAGCTGCTGCGCGACGTGCAGTTGGAAGTGCGTCCGTCGGCTGACTTCACGCCCCGCGGCTGGCAGGGAGAGGCGGCGGAACTGGTGGTGCGTGGAGGCAACGTTGTCTTGGCTCGTGGTGCCATTCGGGCGGGCCGGAGCGTGGGCTCGGATCAGGCGATCAAGCTCACCGGCGCGCTGGACCTGGATTTACCGGGGATGCTGGCGCAACCCCTCGTCAACGCGGCAGGCCGCCTCCAGTCCGGTCTTTTTCGCGTGTCCGGCTCTGCGAGTCTGGGCGAGGTTCAGCAGGTGGCAGTCGACTTGCAGGCGACGCGGTTGGTCGATTCCGCGGGTGGCGCGTTGCCGGATGTAGCGGTCGAGATCCGGGGAGATCGGGCGGCGAATGGCGCGCTTACCGTCCGCATCCCCGTGCGGCTGGAGGCTTCCGGTCGGGTGAGTGATGTCGTGCTGGCGGGGCAGCTCGCTCCGGAATCGGCGGGCTGGCGGGTCGATGGTCAGATCACGGGTGCACGCGTCTTCGTGGCGGATGCCCGGATCCTGGCCGCACCGTGGGCCGCCGCTCCCGCTTCGCCGGCCAGTGCGCCAAGCTCGAAATCGCCGGCACCGGCGTGGGCCGGTCTGTCGGGCAAGGTCGCGCTCGCCTTGGGGGAAGTCGTCTATTCCCCGGAGCTGATCGCGCGCGAGATCAGCGGCACCGTGGCGCTGGATCAGATGGGGGTGGTGCTGGAGACCCTGAAGGCAATCTTGGCGACGGGTGGGCGCGTGGAGGCGTCTGGCAAGCTATCGTATTCATCGACGAAGGCAGCGACGGCCTATGCGTTGGAGGGGAACGTGACCGCGCTGGAATTGGACTCCGGACCCGCGCTCAAGGCGTTTCTACCCTCCAGTGGCCCGTCGGCCATTGAGGGGCGTTTCGATCTCCGGTCGCGCGTGAGCGGTGGCGCGGCCTCGCTAGGCGACCTCGCGGGCCAGCTGCAAGGCGATCTGCGGATGGTGAGCCGCGGTGGGGTCATCCGACCCTTGCCCCCGAGCTACCTCAGCGCCGTCACGACGGCGAGGGAGCAGCTGCAACGGCGAGGCGAGCAGGCGGGAACGCTCGGTGCACTTGCGGGCGCCCTGGGGGCGAGGCTCCCGTCGTCGCTGGGCGGCGTGGCCTCGAAGACACAGCAACTCACCACCCGGCTAGCTGACCTCGAGACGGTGCTGCGCTTGTTCGGAGAGATTCGCTTTGACCAACTCACCTTGGACGTGGGCGTTTCGCCGAACCAGTCGGCGTCGCTGCGGGATCTGACGATCACGAGCCCGGAACTCCGCTTCGTCGGTCAGGGCTCCCTACTGGCGGCCCCGGGCCAGCCGTTCTGGCGCCGACCTCTGAGCGTGAGCATGACGGGTGGGGCGAGGGGACGCTCGGCTGACGCGCTGCGGCGGGTCAATCTCCTCGGCAACACCATCGACACCCTCGGCTATGCGCCGTTTTCATTGGAGTTCGCGCTTGAGGGTACGCCCAACGGGTTGGACGCCTCGAAGATGATCGCGGCGGTGGCGGACCGCGTGCTCGGAGTTTCCCTGACGGCGGCGGACGTGCAGCGCCTGAGGGCGGGCGATCCGGCCGTGCTGCTCTCGCTCGTGGCTCAGCTCAAGTAGCGGGCGAGGCGTTTCCCCGCTTGCGTCGCGGGAAGGAAACGCGAGAAAGGGTTGTCGCATGCGGCCGCCGCCTCTACCGCCCTCGTTTTGGGATCGCTGGTCGGGCCTGCGCCTGCTGGATGCGGGCCTCGGAATCTGGACCGGGTTGGTGTTTCTGTTTCTCTACCTGCCGATTCTCGTGCTGGTGGTGTATTCCTTCAACGAGTCGCGGTTGAACGTCGTGTGGGAGGGGTTCACCTTGGACTGGTATGGTCGGCTGTGGGACAACACCCGGATCGCGCGCGCGCTGAAGAACAGTCTGGTCGTGGCCGGCTTTACCACGGTCCTTTCCGTCGTTCTGGGAACCGTAGGTGCGTGGTTGCTGCACCGGTATCGTTACCGGTTTGGATCGACCCTTCAGACGTTGATTGCGGTTCCCATGATCATGCCGGAGATCGTGATGGGGATCAGTCTGCTGATCCTGTTCACCACTGCCGGTCTCAAGCTGGGATTCTTCACGGTCATCGTGGCGCACACGACCTTCTGCTTTCCCTTCGTGTTGATCGCGGTGCAGGCGCGGTTGCAGGGGATGGATCCCGCGCTGGAGGAGGCCGCTCTCGATCTCGGGGCGACACCGGTCCGGGCATTTCTCTTGGTTGTCGTGCCGTACCTCCGCCCGGCGATCCTTTCCGGCGCCCTGATGGCGTTTACGCTCTCGCTCGATGAACTGATCGTGACCTTTTTCACTGCGAGCGCCCAGGTGGCGACCTTGCCGTTGCTGGTGTTCGGGATGGCTAAGGTCGGACTCAACCCGATGTTGAATGCGCTGTCCGCCCTGTTCATCGTTGCGACGGTCGCGTTCGTACTTTTTTCGGAACACTTGCGTCGGCTGGGTCGCCGCGCTCCTTAACCTTTACCTCCATGATCCCCCTCCCTGGTTCCCGAGTCATCACCCTCCTCCTCGCCGTGCTGGGTCTCGCCCTGGCGCCGCTTCGTGCCGCCAACAAGGAGATCAACCTGTTCGCCTGGTCCGAGTACTTCCCGCAGTCGGTCCTCGAGGGCTTCACGAAGGAAACCGGCATTCGCATCAACTACGAGACCTTCGCGTCGGGCGAGGAGATGCTCGCCAAGATGCTGGCCGGAGGCACCGCCTACGATCTTGTCCAGCCTCCGGACTACATCGCCGAGGCACTGATCAAGAACCGGCTCTTGGTGCCGCTCGACTACACGAAGCTGCCCGGCGTGAAAAACATCCTGCCGGAATACCTCAACATGGCGCATGATCCGGAGCAGCGGTACACGCTGCCGTACATGGTGAGCACGGTCGGCATTGTCGTGAACACCGAGCGCGTCAAGGAGCCGATCACGGGCCTGGTCGATCTGTTCTCGCCGCGCCATGCCGGGCGGATCGTGGTTGTCGATGATGCCCGCGAGCTGGTCACCGCTGCGCTCTACGTGCTGGGATATCCGCTCAACGAGATCAATGCGAAGAACCTCGCGGAGGCCCGTCCGCTCCTCGCGCAGTGGATGAAGCGGATCAAGCTTTACGATTCCGATAGCCCGAAGACCGCGCTGCTGAACGGCGATGTCGACCTTGGCTATGTCTGGGGTGGCGAGGCGGCCCGCCTCTGGGCCGAGAACCCGAAGTTTGCTTACGTGATCCCGAAGGAAGGCGCCCATCAGTTTGTCGATGTGATGGCGATCCCGCAGGGCGCCAAGAATGTCGAGGCGGCGCACCGCTTCCTCGAATACCTGCTTCGCCCAGAGGTCAGCAAGGCGATCTCGGACGAATTCCCGTACACGAATCCAAACGGCGCGGCGCGCCAGCTCCTCACGCCGGAGCAACGGGCTAATCCCGCGAGCTACCCGCCGGGGGACCGGAAGTTCGGCACGTTCCGGCACCTCGGCGAGACTGGGGCGATGATCGACGAGTTGATCACGGACCTGAAGAACGCCCGCTGAGCGCGTTCGCGCCCGCCCCGCCGCCTGCATGCACGCCCTCGCCGACACCGCGCCAGCCCACGGCGGGCGCCGTGCCGGCGTGGTGGCTTGGCTGCTCCTGGCGCCGCTCGCGCTTTGGCTACTGCTCTTCGTGGGCGTGCCGATGGCCGGCCTCGTGGTGTACAGCTTCTGCCAGCGCGACGATCTGGGCCGGGTAGTCTACGACTTCAGCTGGGAGAACTACGCGCGCGTCTTCGATCCGATCTACCTCAAGATCCTCGGACGCTCGATCGGCTACGCCGCTCTGACTACGGTTATCTGTATCGTCATCGGCTATCCGGTGGCATGGTACATCGCGCGGCAGCGCTCGCCCCTGCGGGAGCGACTCCTGCTGCTGGTGATGATCCCTTTCTGGACGAGCTTCCTGATCCGGACGTACGCGTGGATCGCCATCCTCAAGAGCGAGGGACTGCTGAATGGGCTGCTGCAGTTCTCCGGGGTCGTCACGGCACCGTTGTCGCTGCTGTACACGCCGACGGCCGTGGTCATCGGTCTCGTGTACGCGTACCTGCCGTTCATGATCCTGCCGATCTACGGCAGCGCTGAGAAGCTGGATAACGCCCTCGTGGAGGCCGCCCACGATCTGGGCGCCGGACCGATCCGTGCGTTCTCCCACGTGATCATCCCGCTGACTTGGCCGGGAATCGCGGCCGGGATCATGCTGGTGTTCGTGCCAGCGATCGGGATGTTTGCGATCACCGACCTGATGGGCGGGGCGCAGGTGCCCTTGATTGGAAACGTGATCCAGAACCAGTTCTTCCGCGCTCGCAACGCCCCGTTCGGCGCCGCGCTCGGCGTGGTGTTCACCCTCCTGTTCATCCTGACCTACGCGCTGGCCCACCGACGGCGTCGCGCCACGACCGCGTGAAGCGGCACCACTCCGTTCATCCCCGCCATGCCGTCGATGATTGAAATTCGCTCCGTGACCAAGCGCTTCGGCTCCTTCACGGCGGTGAATGACGTGAGTCTCGACATCGCCGAGGGTGAATTCCTCACGCTGTTGGGGCCTTCCGGCTGCGGGAAGACCACGCTCCTGCGGATGCTCTCCGGGTTCGAGACGCCGACCAGCGGCACGCTGCGAATTGATGGCGAGGAGGTCACTCACCTCGCACCCTACCGCCGCAATGTGAATCAGGTGTTCCAGAGCTACGCGCTTTTCCCGCACCTCACCGTTGCGGACAATATCGCGTTCGGCCTCCGGATGCAAAAGGTGCCGGCCCCGGAGATCACGCGACGGGTCGACGAGGTGGTCGAGTTGGTGGCGCTCACGGGCTTCGCCTCCCGCCGACCGCACGAGCTTTCCGGGGGGCAGCGCCAGCGCGTGGCCCTCGCGCGCGCGATCGTGCCTCGCCCGAAGGTACTCCTCCTCGACGAACCTCTCTCCGCCCTCGATGCCAAGCTACGGCAGCAAATGCAGCTCGAGCTCAAGCGCCTCCAGAAACACCTCGGCATGACGTTCGTCTTCGTCACGCACGACCAGGAGGAGGCGCTGACCATGAGCGACCGGATCGCCGTCTTCAATCAGGGCCGTCTTGAGCAACTGGGCTCGGCGAGCGCGATCTACCACCAACCGAGGACCGCATTCGTGGCGGACTTCATCGGGGAGGCGAACCTGCTGACCGCGGAGGCAATCGCGCGGAGTGGTACCATGACCCGCCTTCGGGTCGAAGGCGGCCTCGAGCTCGAGATCCCGACGGACCGTTGGCCCGCGGGCGGTTCCAAGGTGGTGATCTCGCTGCGCCCGGAGAAGATCTTGGTGTCGAAACGTCCGCTGGAAGCCGAGGCGATCTTCACTGCCCGGGTGACGGATGAGCTGTTCCAAGGGGCGCTCGATCGCCTGCATCTGCAGACGGAATCGGGCACCCGCCTCACCGCACTCGTCGCCAACGAGAGCGCGCTGCGCGAGGCGATTCACGCCGGCGATGCGGTGTGGTGCGGCGTGCACGCCGATGACATCGCCGTGGTCGGGCCGGCCTGAGTTCGACCGATTTCTCGATTCTTTCGCGATGCACATCGTTCTTACCGGAGCAGCAGGTCGGCTTGGTCGGGAGGTGATGCGTCAGTTGCTGGACGCGGGTGATCGGGTCGAAGCCTACGACGCGGTCCCCGCGTCCACGGACACGCCCGGACCGGTCCGGCTGGAGAACCTGCTTGATCCGAGGACGGTGGACGCCTCCTGGCGTGGCGCCGACGCGGTGGTGCATCTCGCGAACCACGCGACGTCGTACGGTCTCGATGGCCGGATGGTTTTCACGGAGAACGTCACCATGAACTACCACGTGCTCGAGCGGGCTCGGTTGGGTGGCGTGCCTCGGTTCATCTTTGCCAGTTCGGTGCAGGCGATGCGTGTGG
>JACCDP010453387.1_pt1 | contig 40531 bp, 35 predicted proteins | sample 7445841 | NCBI WGS metagenome assembly JACCDP01 (sample SAMN15323441, study PRJNA562643) | freshwater metagenome | isolation source: river surface water | place: USA:Blue River Watershed | collected 2017-08-17 | reverse complement strand
GGTGGATGGTAATGGCACGGTGGATGGTAATGGCACGGTGGATGGTAATGGCACGGTGGATGGTAATGGCACGGTGGATGATGGAACAACGTCAATGCCAGAAATCGAGCCCATTACCCCACTCAACAACGACATGGACATTACGCAACCGGGTGCATTCATCGTAAAAGTTATTCCACACGACATCCCGTACATGTTACGAGCACGCACCGACACACATCAGGTTGATGTCACGTTGGCGGGCATTTATAGTGCAGACCTCGGCAATCCACTCTGCAACGATATCGTCAAAGAACGCTTGCGGTTGTTGACGAGCAACCCGGCAGCCACATTCACCATGAATGTGATTTCAAGTGATCCCAATAATCCGGGAGCGGTGATTGCACAAGTCACTCGGCACGACAACGTCGATATCGGGCTCGATCTGGTGGCATCAGGATATGCGGTACTCAAAGACCAACCGTTCGAAGGATTCGAGATGTACCAAGCGCTACGCAACGTGGCACGTGCCAATCTATATGGCATGTGGAATGAGGGTGAATGTCAATTCTCACCCTTTTACTTGGAAGGGCAGAGTGCCAAACAAACTACGACCGCCGCAAGATGATGAGTTTGACCCATAATTGCACGAGTTGTACGAGTGTGCGCCAGATACGTGGAAAGTTGAAAAACTGGCTTTGACCGTACGTACGATGGTAATGATGAACCGGCACTTCGGCGAAGACTTTGCCTGCATCCTGCAACTTTTTGACTAGTTCTAGACAGATGGTGCCACTATCTGATTCGAGCGTGATGTCGTGCATGGCAGCACGCCGAATCAAGCGGAAGTCGCAGTCGACATCACGTAATTTGAAACCAAACATGAGCTTGACGGTGTGATGGTAGAGGCGCCCAATAATTTTGCGGTGAAACGGGTCGCTACGATCGATTTTGTAACCGTTGACCACATCGATGCCATCACGCATGGCAGCGAGCAGGAGCGTCAATTCACGTGGGTCATATTGTGCATCACCATCGGTGTAAAAGATGAAATCTTTGGTGCACTCAGCAAAGCCGGCACGCAGTGCACCACCATAGCCGAGTGGAGCCGCATGGGCTTGATAGCGGAAATGATCGTATTGTTCGGCGAGTTCTTTGAGCACTTGCACCGTATAGTCGGTACTGCCGTTTTCAATCACAATCACTTCATAATCATCGCTGACTTCGGCGAGTGTTTGCAGTGTGGTCACCACCAAACTACCAATGGTACCCCCATCGTTGTAGGCCGGGAAAAACGCCGAAATGCGTGGGCGATTGCTGGTCATAGCACCTCAACTCCATATCACTGAGCCATGTTGTATTGTTGGTAGTATACACGCAAACCACCACAATGCCACAGCACAGACGTGGTATGGTATGATAGCGAATGTACACAACCACGTGAGATGCTCGACCATGAACAGCGATATTTCCACATTACTTCGTAGTGATTTGGCCACATTTGCACCATATACACCCATTGTTCCCCTCGACGTACTCGCACGGCAACTGGGACTGACCCCTGATCAGTTGGTCAAACTTGATGCCAACGAAAACCCATATGGACCAACTGCAGCTACACGAGCCGCCATCGCGCAGCTCGCTACCAGTGTGGGATCCAACGAGATGGTGGCCATCTACCCAGACCCTGACAACACGGTATTGACCCAAACAATTGCACGTCATATTGGACAAGATCCGACACGAATCATCTGTGGTAATGGATCAGACGAGTTGATTGATGTGTTGTTGCGGGCCACGATTACACCGGGTAGTGCAGTCATCGATGCCTCGCCAACCTTTGGCATGTACGCCTATGGCACAAATTTATGTCAAGGCCAGGTCATCGATGTACCACGTGATGCGCAATTCAATCTCGACATCGATGCAATACAGGCCGCAGTGCACACGCACAACGCCAAAATCATCTTTTTGGCGGCACCCAATAATCCGACAGGTAACCCACTCACCCATGCCGAGCTCACCGCATTGCTCGAATTACCGCTGATTGTGGTAGCCGATGAAGCATATGCAGAATTTAGTGGCATCACCTTTTTGGATGCCATCGACGCACATCCAAACTTAGTTGTATTGCGCACCTTTAGCAAGTGGGCAGGGCTTGCCGGGCTGCGTGTGGGCTATGGCGTCATGCACGAAACCCTTGCCACACACATACGCAAACTCAAACAACCGTATACAGTCAATGTGGCGGCACAGGTAGCCGCAACTGCGGCCATCAACGATTTTGCCAGCATGCAACCGGTCATCCGCAAAATCATCCACGACCGCGATGCACTCGTAGGCGAGCTCACCCGCATGGGGTGCGACGTCTATCCCAGTGTAGCCAATTATGTGTTGGTGCGCACGCCGGTGGCTGCTGAGCATGTGCGCAATGTGCTCCGGCAGCATGGTGTGCTGATTCGATATTTCCCCAAACCACGTTTGCGCGACACAATTCGCATCAGTGTGGGCACACCGAGCCAGCACGAACGATTACTCGATGTTTTAACAACCGCATTCCAGTCTGCATAAACGATGCAAAAGGAGCGTTCATGGCACACGAAGATTTACGGACACTGCGTGATTTTGCGACAGAATTGGCGTGGAATGCAGGGCGAGTAACGTTGCGTCACTTTCAAACCAATGTGGTCGCAGAACTGAAAGCAGATAATTCGCCAGTCACGATTGCTGACCGCGAATCTGAACGCCTGATGCGCGAGCTCATCGAAGCACGCTATCCACACCACAGCATTTTGGGCGAAGAAGAAGGCGAAACGCGTCCTGGCGCCTCCTTTCGCTGGATTCTTGATCCCATCGACGGCACCAAGTCATTTGTCGCTGGGGTACCGATGTATGCCGTGCTGGTGGGGCTCGAACGCGATGGCGTCCCAGTGGTCGGCGCTGTGGCGATTCCTCCACTCGGCGAAATGCTTACCGCAGCACACGGCGAAGGATGTCTGTGGAATGGGCGTGTTGCGCGTGTCAGCAGCACACCAACACTTGCGGATGCAGTCATTTCTACCACCGATGTACGCCACATGCGCGAGTACGGGCGTGATGCAGCCTTTGAACGCCTGAGTAGTCGCACACGTATGCTCCGTGGCTGGGGCGATGCCTACGGCCATGTACTGGTGGCCACGGGACGCATCGACGTGATGCTCGATGCCGTCATGAGTCCATGGGACTGCGCAGCCCTCGTCCCTGTCATCCAAGAAGCTGGTGGTACCTTTACCGATTGGGACGGGGTGACGACCATCTATGGTGGTGGCGCAATTTCAACAAACGGCACGTTGTTTCCACAGGTAATGCAGACTATTCGTGAACAAGCGTGAGCCGAAAGGGGGCAACGTATGCGTGTGGTAGCACTCATCATGGCAGGTGGCGAAGGAGCGCGCTTGAGTGTGCTCTCCGAAAAGCGTGCCAAACCGTCTGTACCATTTGCAGGGAAGTTTCGTATCATCGATTTCCCACTTTCTAATTGTGTGAATTCGGGAATTTTTGATGTGGCCGTGTTGACACAGTATCAACCACATTCACTGAATGCACACATCGGCAACGGCAAACCGTGGGACCTCGACCGTAGTCACGGCGGCGTGCAGCTCTTGCAACCATACCAGGGCCGCAATGAAGAGGGCTGGTACCAAGGCACATCAGATGCCGTGCTCCAAAATATCAACTACATCCGCGAACGTCGGGCCGACATAGTGGTGATTTTGTCGGGTGATCATATCTACAAAATGGATTATGCGCCGATGATTGCCTTTCACCAACACCATGCGGCAGACCTCACCGTGGGTGTCATGCATGTACCACTCGATGAAACTGATCGCTTTGGCATTATGACCGTCGATGATGCTATGCGTGTACGTGAATTCACCGAAAAACCCAAAAAGCGCGACAAAGGCACCCTCGCGAGTATGGGGATTTATGTGTTCAATGCAGATGCGCTCATCAAGGGTCTGACCACGCTCGATAACGGTGTGGCACGTACCGACTTCGGCAAGCATGTGATTCCAGCCATGGTCGCCAATGATCATGTCTTTGCCTACCCGTTTGCCGGGTATTGGGTAGACGTAGGAACCATCGATTCATATTGGCGTACCAGCATGGAGCTGCTCGACCCCAGTAATTCGCTCAACTTGTATGATCCATCATGGGTGGTGCATACCCGTAGTGAAGAGCGCCCTCCTGCCAAAATCAGCGCACAAGCACACGTCAGCCAGAGCATGGTGTGTAACGGATGCACGGTACATGGCACAGTGGAACGCTCCGTGCTATCGCCGGGGGTATATGTGGCACCTGGTGCCGTGATTCGTGATAGCGTGGTGATGACCGATACCTGGATAGGGCCGGGGACTATACTCGATAAAGTGATTGTCGACAAACAGGTGGTCATCGGTGCCAATGCCATCATCGGCTACGGAGATGATCTCACCACACCCAACACCAACCAACCCGACAAGGTAAATACGGGGATTTCGATTATCGGCAAAAATGCGCGCATCCCGGATCACTGCAAAATTGGTCGCAACGTGGTCATTGGGGCAGACCGCACTGAGCACGATTTTGTCACGCTGAATGTGGTATCAGGGATGACCGTTTAGCAACCTGTCATGGCATGCACCAGCAGTGTGCACGGCGTCAACTGCCTAAAACATGGTGGAAATACGCCGTACCAGCTGGGTAAACCAGCGGTCAGATCCATAGTTTTCCACAAAGTGCTGAATGGCCGCATCGGGCCCAGGATCAGCACCACCGGCTTCTTGCAGCATATACCACCGATGCTCCATTACCCAACGATAGAGATCCGCTTCGGTACGCCCCGGGAAGTGCCGTAGTGTATCACGACTCCGAATACACTCAATCACAGGCATGTAGACCGTGTCATACCAGTTGGTCACGGCTTCGTCGTTTTCGATGGGGCGTTGCAGAGCCATGCCCATAAAGTAGCGATGCCCATTGATATGTCGCACCAGTTCGAGATATCCGCCCTGTGCAGTGAATTCGATGCGCTGTTGTGGGCGCAACTGTTGCAGTTTGGTCCATTCGAGGAAGTCGGCATACTCTTCTTTGATGAGTAAATCATCCCGTGTCATGGCTGCATCCACCGGCACATCAGTGAATAGCTCGTCCACGTTTGCATCGATCTCGGTTTGCCCTTGTTGGCGAGCCACCGACACACGATGATTGCCATCACGCACAAAGTAAACATCACCGATTTTGTAGAGGTCGACGGGTGGCAAGTCAATGTAGAGATGATTGGCACGGTCGACATTCATCCAACGCTCACGCACATGGTCGCTCCGTGGCAAAAAATGCCGATCAAAATCAGCATAGCGCCCCTCGCTCCCGATGATTTTGTCGAGTGGGACGGTTATCACGCCGAGGTGGCGCTGCCCACGAATTTGCAGGCGATTACGGACTTCTTCGAAGGCGAGAAGCTCATGTGGTGAACGACTAAGCGCATCCCGAAGCGCTGCAAGCCATTCACGGCGCCGTGCTTCTTCGAAATTTGCACGGGTAATCTGTTGAATAAAAGAGTTGTTACCAGTCGTATTGTGGTCGGTCATATGATTATTCCCATCTGAGACGATGGCAACATTGCCTTTGTGAAATCAAGTACAATATACCAGAAAACACCATGTGTTTCAGGATGTGCGCTGGAGTGGGGGCGATCGTCACCGATCAAGCGTCATATGGCGATATCCAGCCGTGTTGAGAATCAGTGTGTCGTTATAGAGTGTTTCGGTAGCGATGCCATACGAATACGAGCGGTGCACGTGCCCATGAATCCAGTAGCGGGGACGGAACCAGCGTTGCAGCGTGTGAAAGATTTTGACACCACGGTGTGGGCGATCTTCGGCATCGTGGATCCCTGCGAGCGGTGCATGGGTCAGCATCACATCGAGGCGACGGCGCGTACGGAGTTGCATCCACCATATTTTGCAGGCAAGCGCCATGGCACGCTGTGTCATCTGCCACTCGGTATATTGGGGACCACGACTAGCGTTATAGCGCAGTGACCCACCCATGCCTGCCACCAACAGTCCATCAACAATGGTCACGTCATCGTCGAGGCAGACACAGCCACGAGGGCCGGTTAATATTTCACCGCTCCCGGTGAGTTCGTCGTGGTCGTGGTTGCCCATGACGTAATAGCATGGCACATCGAGCATGGTCATGACAAACTCGAGATAGTAGTAGGGCAAGTCACCACAGCCAAAAATCACTGCCACATCGGCGAAACGCTCTTTGACTTGCAAACTGTAGACTAACGGCACGACTTCGTCGCTGATGGTGAGGACCCGCATTGGTCACTCCGTTCTAATCATCGTCGCTGAAATCCACGTCGGTGAGACAGGGGATTGCCAATGTAAAGGTGGTGCCCACACCCACAGTTGAGGAGACGGTCACCGTACCCGCATGTGCATCAACGATGTACTTGACGATGGCCAACCCCAGCCCTGCCCCACCACCGGTAATCGCACGCGCCCGTGAGCGATCCACACGGTAGAAGCGGTCAAAGAGATGGGGGATGTCTGTAGCACTAATCCCCACACCGGTATCACGAATAGCGATGTGCCCATAATCACCAACCCGACGCAACTCACAGGTAATCGTACCGCCATCTGGCGTGTGTTGGAGCGCATTGACACAGATGTTGAGGATTGCCTGTTTGAGGCGGTCGCGGTCGCCATTCACCATGACTGCAGTATGGACGACCAGATTGAGCGTGATTGTCCCAGTGAGCGGTTTGAGCTCACGGGTAATTTCAAGCAACAGTGTGGCCAAATCAACAATTTCAAAGCGCATCCCCGCAGCTGCCTCGTTGCGAGCGAGCATCAGCAAATCGTTCACAAGGCGAATCAGGCGTTCAGATTCACGTTGCATATCCACCAATGATTCATCGAGGAGCTCAGGGTCACGCACCGCACCACGTTGCAGAATTTCGATGTTGCCTTTCATGGCAGCCAGTGGTGTGCGTAATTCGTGGGATGCATCGGCCAAAAAACGGCGCTGGGTCTCAAACAGTTGTTCGATGCGTTCGAGCAAGTCGTTGACGGTTACCGTAAGCAGTTGCAGTTCGTCTTGCACGGCGGGCACTGGCACACGCCGGCGCAAGTCGGCGGCACTCACAATACTTTGGGCGGTGCGTGCAATCACGTCAATGGGGCGAAAGGCGGCGCGCGTCAACCAGGCGCCACCTTGGGCAGCCGCCACCAACACCGCCACACCACCAAATGCGAGTGCATAGAGGAACACGCGCAATGCGCGCTCTGTTTCGTCAATGGTGCGTACCAACTGGAGCACTCCACCCACCTGGCTAGTAGCCGTAAGCGGGTTGGTAAATACCAGTGGCACAATCAGCACACGCAAGCGGGCTACGCCGATATCCATGGTAAAGCGCTGCACATCACCGTTTATGGCGGTGCGGATTGTATCTGCATCGAGGAGCAACAAGCGGGCCAGGCTAGGCTGACGAAGCAGGTTGACCGAACGTGAGCTCAGCCGACCAGAGGTGTCATAGGCAATCGCAAGCAAATTACTGGTTGCAAAATTATTGACGGCATCCGGCATAGTCAATATCAAACCGCCGCCTTCGCGGATTTGTGGTTCGATGTTCGCCTTGCTAAAACTTTCTTGGACAACTCGGGCACCCAACTCAAGTTCGTTGTCGATGCTCGTAAGCAGTGCGCGTTGCACCACGTAATACAAGCCGACATCGAGCACGGTCAATGCGACAGCAAATAATCCCACATATGCCAGTGTGAGACGGAGACGAATAGACACGGGGATTCCCCATTGCCACGGCGCAACAACAGTGCAAATTACTGATTTGCGACTACAAAACTCGCAGCCACCCAGCCTTCGCTCCCTGCTGCATCGCGGACATTACGCCAGACAATATCGTCAACTGTTTTGTTGGCACCGATAATGTCCAACACTGCTCCCTCAGGGAGTGTTTTGACTTTTTCGGCCGTTTTACCAGGATCTTTGCGCAAAAACAGCCCAGACGCGCCAGTGCCACTGACCCGTACCTGCTCACCAGCGGCAACGGTCATGGTGGGGTAGAGTGTTGCTTGGGGAGTCGTCATCGCTTGTGTATCAGACTCCACTGGAACACCTGATTCACTATTGCCCTGTATCAATGCCCAGCAGACAAAGATAAAGAAAATCAGCACAAGTGCTAGTGCGAGACGCCAGCCACCCATCAAAAAGACAGCACGCCATGTACTCGTATTACTCAGCGGAGTACGTTGGGTGGTACGGCGATGATCTTCGTGGAGTGGACGGATGCGTTCACTTGTTGTCGTACGCAGGTCACCTTGCAACGGATGCCCTGAACGGTCATTGGGATTTGGATTGCTCATGACGTCCTCCAAAACGCCAACCTACACAATGGTAGTAAAAAAATATCAGCGTGGGATGAGAAACACTACCGTTATGCCAACAGTATACCCTGAAAATATGACAACTCGGTGAATCTTTTATTCGGTGCGGATGCGTGCCCGCCAATAGGCCAACAACTCGTCGATAATTTGCGGCATGCTGATACGCGGTTGCCAACCAGTCACAGCCACCAACCGGCTGTTGTCGCCGCGCAAAATTGGCTCATCAACGGGGCGCAACCGAGCCGGATCCACGCGCACCTCGACGGGCACCTGACCACGCGCAATCACCATATCAACGATGTCGCCGATACGGACTGCCTGCCCCGAACACATGTTGTAGACGTTGCCACCTGGTGCATGCTGGATGAGCGCCCACAAGGCCCGTGCCACATCGTCGACGTGCGTATAATCGCGACGTGGCTCCACATTGCCTACGAGAATCACCGGCGCTTGACGTCCCACCTCAATGAGTGCCATCTGGCGACAAAATGTTTGGATGGCGGTGCGATCACCTTGCCGTGGACCGACGTGGTTGAACGAGCGGGTCACCACCGTGTGGATGCCGTAGCTGTCGAAATATTGCAGACCGAGTAATTCTTGCGCAACTTTGCTGATGCCATAGGGCGAAGCAGGGCGCATCGGATGCGTTTCTTTGATGGGCACATGTTCGGGCAATACTACACCGTACTGCGCACTCGAACCCGCAATGTGTACACGGGCGTTTGGTGCATGGCGGCGCACCGCTTCAAGCAGGTTGACGGTCCCTTCCACATTGGCGCGCATCGTCGCCACAGGTGCTCCCCATGAGGCAGCAGGGTAACTTTGAGCCGCTAAATGAAAGATGAAGTCTGGGTGGAAATCTGCTACCGCATCAGTAACCGCATAGGCGTCTTCGATGTCACCTTCGTAGAATGTGACGCGTGACTCAATAGCAGCCACTGCACGCATGTCGCTCCGCCATCGCTTAAAAATAGCGAGTTCCACATCGGCATGCGTGATGACATACTCAGCCAGACTACTGCCTACCGGACCAGTAGCACCTGTAATCAACACACGTGGCATATGCATTCCCCTGTCACAGCATGGTGTCGTTGCTTTCATCATACCAAATACCAATTAGGAATGAGGAATGAAAACACAGCATACAGAATGGAAGGGTAGTTTAAATATCGCTGCAACGGGTGTTATAATGCACCATAAGCAAGAGATGTCATCGGTTAGGAAGTATTGTCCATGAAGTATGTAGCCACCATCGGTCTCGAGGTTCATGCGCAGATTCGCACCACCTCCAAAATGTTTTGCGGGTGCCGCACGGATGCCAGCCAAGCAATGCCAAATACAAATGTCTGTCCGGTCTGTTTGGGGTTACCTGGGGCTTTACCCGTACCCAATCGTCAGGCCATCGAGATGGCAGCCATGACTGGGTTGGCGTTGCATTCAACGATTACGCGCGACAGCGTCATCAGTCGCAAGAATTACTTTTACCCTGATTTACCGTCGTCATACCAGCGGAGCCAATACGAAGACCCGTTGTGTGTGGGCGGGTACGTTGAGTTCCCCACTGCTGATGGCATGCGGCGCATCGAATTAACACGCATTCACATCGAAGAAGACACGGGCAAATTGACGCACATGCCAGACGGGAGCTCACTCATTGACTACAACCGGGCAGGTGTGCCGTTGATGGAGATTGTTTCTGAACCGGTCATTGCCAGTGCCGAAGAAGCCCGTCTCTACTTCCAGACCCTGCACCAGCTCCTCAGTTGGATTGGTGTCAATAGTGGGAATCTCGAAGAAGGAGCGTTGCGCTGTGATGCCAACGTGTCGGTGCGACCCGAGGGACAGAAAGAGTTTGGCGCCAAGGTCGAAATCAAAAACGTCAACTCGTTCCGCAACGTGGAGCGTGCCATCAATTACGAAATCGAGCGCCAAATCGACGTCCTCACCAACGGTGGCCGCATCATTCAGTCGACCCGTGGCTGGAACGACGCCACCGGTAAGACGGTTGAGCAACGCACCAAGGAATTTGCGCACGACTATCGATACTTTCCCGACCCTGACATCCCCCCCTTGCAAATGGAGTCGGCCTATGTGCAGAGCATTGGGGCACGGCTGCCCGAATTACCAATCACACGCTATCAGCGGTTTATGACGCAGTATGCGCTGAGTGCCAAAGATGCAGAATCGCTGACGATTACGCGAGAAGTCGCCGATTTTTATGAGGCCACCGTGACTGCTAGCGTCGCCGTAGGCGGGAGTGCCCGCGATGCATCGGTATGGATCATTGGCGAGTTCTTCCGTTTGCTCAACGACCGTGGTGAACGAATCGCCGATGCCAGTGCACGCATGACGCCGCAGCACATTGCTGGTGTCATTGCACTCCTCAGCAAAGGCACAATTACACGCGCTTCTGCCAAAGAAGTTTTTGAGGAGTGTTACAACAACGGCACCATGCCCGATGCAGTAGTCGCCACCCGTGGTCTCGCAGTCATTGGTGACAGCGATGCGTTGCTCAAAATGGCACGTGATGCGGTGGCTGCCAACCCCAAAGCCGTTGCCGACTACAAGGCCGGCAAAGACGCTTCAATTAAGTTTTTGGTAGGGCAGATCATGAAAGTGTCGCGTGGGCAGGCCAGCCCGCAAGCAGCTGAAGCGGCATTGGTGACTGCACTCAGCGAAGTATAACGCATGGAACAGCTCGTCCTTGGTCCCTTTCAACGTGCATGCGGTGAAATCACGCTCCCCGGTTCGAAGAGCATTTCGAACCGGGTGTTGTTGCTTTCTGCACTCGCGACGGGCACGACACGCCTCAAGGGATTACTCGATGCAGACGATACCCGGGTGATGCGTGCAGCTCTAACCACGCTCGGCATCACGCTAACCGCTGATGGCGCAGATTGGTTGGTACACGGTGGTGCCGGGCGCTTCCCCACAGCACATGCGGACCTATTTATGGGGAATGCGGGCACCGCGATACGCCCCCTGACAGCAGCGTTGGCGCTCCTTGGTGGCGACTATCGTTTGCACGGAGTCCCTCGCATGCACGAACGCCCCATTGGCGATCTCGTTGATGGGTTGCGCATGATTGGGGCGATTGTCGATTATGAGCAACACAGCGGGTTTCCACCGATTCGGGTAGGCCGTGGGCAGATTCATACAGACCAACCAATTGCTGTGCGTGGTGATGTATCGAGTCAGTTTTTGACCGCGCTGTTGCTCGCATTACCACTCGTCGCACGTACGCCTATCACGATTAATGTGATCAGTGAGTTGATTTCTAAACCGTATGTGGCACTCACCATCAAGTTGATGGAGCGTTTTGGCGTGACCGTGAGTCACCAGCACTGGCAACAATTTGTCATTGCGGGGACACCACAGGCCCCCTATCAATCACCAGGCACACTATGGGTTGAGGGTGATGCATCATCTGCATCGTATTTCTTGGCTGCAGGCGCAATCGCTGGTGGCCCGGTGCGGGTACACGGAGTAGGGCAACACAGCATCCAGGGTGATGTCGCCTTTGTAGATGCGATTCGCCAGATGGGGGCACGGGTCGACATAGGCGAGAACTGGATCGAAGTCGCCGGTGTCAGCCATGCCGATGGGCGCTTGCGAGGCATCCACATCGATTGTCTAGCTATCCCTGATGCAGCCATGACCTTGGCAGTGATGGCACTATTTGCCACTGGCAAAACCACACTCACCGGTATCGGCAGTTGGCGCGTCAAAGAAACAGACCGTATCGCAGCCATGCACCACGAGCTCGTCAAAGTGGGGGCTAGTATCACGAGTGGCGCTGACTGGATGAGTATCGAGGCGCCCGTACAGTGGCAGGCTCCAGCACGTGGGGTCGACACCTATGATGACCACCGTATGGCGATGTGCTTTTCGTTGGCTAGTTTTGCGGGGATTGCCATCCCGATAAATGAGCCGGGATGTGTTGCCAAAACATTCCCGAGCTATTTCTCGGCATTTGCACAACTGACGCAATGAGCGCACCGCGCTGAAGTGTTGGGCACGACAGGGAATTTTGGGATGACCTCGTATTGTGCGGTTTGACACAATCAACTGCAGGTGATAGGATAATGCCCGTTAATCGGCATACTTTATATGTATGTATGGGCGAGATGCAAAGCTAGTAGGATTCTTATGCCGCCAATTACCGAACATGTCGTCCTCAGAGACAATGACGTACCAAACATTGCTGATTTGGATGTCTATATTCAGCACGAAGGGTACGAAGCGTTGCGCATGGCAATCAAAGAAAAGACGCCGGCTGATATTATCACCGTCGTCAAGGATGCCGGGTTGCGTGGACGCGGTGGTGCGGGATTTCCCACTGGAGTAAAGTGGGGGTTTTTGCCCAAAGATGTCTATCCTCGCTATTTGTCGTGTAACGCTGACGAAAGTGAACCAGGTACGTTCAACAATCACCAGATTATTGATCGCAATCCGCACCAACTCATCGAGGGGGTTGCCCTCGCTGCCTACGCCATCGAGTGTCAGACGGCATTCATCTATATTCGTGGTGAGTTTGCAGCAGGAGCACGCCGGCTCGAAAAGGCCATCGCAGATGCAACTGCCCGTGGCTTCTTGGGCAAAGGGGTATTTGGCACGTCAGTCGATATCAACATCGTAGTTCATCGTGGTGCAGGTGCATATATTTGTGGTGAAGAGACGGCACAGCTCGAATCACTCGAAGGCAAAATCGGCCAACCACGCCTCAAGCCTCCCTTCCCCGCAGTGGCCGGATTATACGGCAAGCCGACGATTATCAACAACGTCGAGACGTTGGCCAACGTGCCACGTATTGTGCTCAAAGGTGTGGAGTGGTACCGCAAACACGGCACCGAAAAAAGCCCTGGAACCAAGGTATTCTCGGTATCTGGGCATGTGCGCAAGCCGGGCAACTACGAAGTACCGTTTGGTACCACGCTCCGTGAGCTGATTTATGAATATGCGGGTGGCATGCGTGAAGACCGCCGCGTCAAGATGATTATCCCTGGTGGAGCATCCTCAGCGTGGCTCACCGAAGCCAACCTGGATGTTGCCATGGACTACGAATCGTTGGCCGCTGCCGGCACCATGCTGGGGTCAGGTGGAGTGATTATTCTCGACGAAACCGTCAGTGCGGTGGAGTTGGCATACAAGATGGATGAGTTCTTTAAGCATGAATCGTGTGGCAAATGTACGCCGTGCCGCGAAGGAACGACGTACTTGGTCAAGACACTGCATCGCCTCAACCATGGTGGGGCCCAAAAGAACGATATTGCCAAGTTGCATGATATTTACAACCAGATGGCAGGTAATTGTTTCTGTTTGCTTGGTGAAAGTGCAGTCGTACCGATTCGCACGGCACTCAAGCTCTTCCCACACGAATTCGAAGAGGCACTAGCCAAACACGCACGGCACGATATTCCACTGACCTTGGCACACTAATGCTGGCCCGTAGTACGGACAGCCGGGAGTAAGAGAACGATGCCAGATGTAAACGTAATCATTGATGGACAGTCGGTGAGTGTGCCAGCCGGCACCAACATCGTCGATGCGGCACGCTCAGTCGATGTGGCCATTCCTGTCTTTTGTTATCACCCCAAACTCAAACCAGTCGGTATGTGTCGCATGTGTTTGGTCGAAGTGTGGACGCCGCGCATCGACCCAGCCACACGCCAGGTCGTGCTCGGACCCGATGGCCAACCACAGATGGCACTGATGATGAACAAGCTCCAACCAGCCTGTGTCACACCAGTCGCCGACGGCATGGTCATCAAAACAACCACCGACAAAGTCAAGTTCGCCCAGCGTGGCGTGCTTGAATTTTTGTTGACATCACACCCACTCGACTGCCCGGTGTGCGACAAGGGCGGCGAGTGCCCGTTACAGAATCTGACGATGCAGTGGGGACCAGAAGTATCGCGCTATGACTATGCCGACAAGGTGCACTTCGAGAAGCCTGTCAAACTCAGCGATGTCATCTATCTTGACCGCGAGCGCTGCATTCTCTGCTCACGCTGTGTGCGCTTCCAGGATGATGTCGCCGGCGACCCCGTACTGGGTTTTGATAATCGTGGCCGGTCATGGGAGATTATTTCCAAGTCGGAGCCCGGCTTCGATTCGAAGTTTTCGGGCAACACGACGGACATTTGTCCAGTCGGTGCCTTGACCAATGCCGACTTCCGCTTCCGTTCACGGGTATGGGAAGTACGCAGTACACCGAGTGTATGTACGCATTGTGCAGTGGGTTGTAATATGACCGTTGATGCGCGCCTCAACAAGGTGATGCGCATCATGCCTCGTGAAAACGATGTCGTCAATGAAATCTGGCTCTGCGACAAAGGGCGCATGGGGCAACGTTTCATTGAAAACAGTAACCGCATTACCACGCCATGGGTACGCCACAACGGCAAGTTAGTAGAATCGACGTGGGACGATGCGCTCAACCGAATTGCGAGTAGCATGGCCAGCATCGTAGACCGCTCAGGGGCGAATTCGGTGGGTGGCTTGATTGCGGATAGTCTGCCCAACGAAGATTTGTACGCCTTCCGCAAGTTGTTCAACGACGTCCTAAACAGCCAATCCGTAGATCATCGTGCCGGTGTTGCCACAGATCCCAACATCGACGAATCACCGCTGCATGTGGGGGTAGGCAATGACACCAACTTGACAACGCTCGGCAAAGGCACAGCGGTTGTGGTGTTGGCTGCAGACCCCGAAGAAGAAGCACCCGTCTACGTGTTACGGTTACGCGGCATTCAGAGTCGTGGTGGTGCAGTACACGTGGTCAACTCCTTCCCCACCAAGTTGGGCAAGTCGGCGAGCAGTGATACGCGAATTGCGCAGGGTGGTGAGTCAGCATTTGCCCTCGCCTTCCTCAAGCAGGTGATTGAAGCACAAAGCGCAAATGGCTTCGACAAGCGCTTGCGTGGGCTCGATGATCTGCGCACCCAATTAGGCAAGTACCCACTCGACACGCTTTTGAGCAGTGCAGGAGTGAGTGCAGCACAGTTACAAAAAGTCGTGGATGCCTACATGGGATCCAGCAACAGCATTATTGTCTATGGGCGCACCGCCCTACAAATTGGTGCTGGCGTCACCAAGAACATGGCTAGTGCTGCGATGGTTACCGGCAAATGTGGCAAGGCCAACAGTGGCGTAATTGCGCTAACAAGTGGCGCAAACAGTCTGGGTGCCGTCGCATTGGGGGTACGCCCCGGCAAGGGGGGTGCCACTGCCAGTGAAATGTGGACACAGGCTGAACAAGGGCAGTTGCGCGGCATGTTCATTGTGGGGATGGATCCAGCAGGCAAAAACGAACGTGCTGCCCAAGCACTCGAGACCATCTCAAAGAATGGGTTCGTGGCAGTACAGTCGATGTTCATGACTGAAACAGCAAAGCGCGCTGATGTGGTGTTGCCGTTGATGGCGACTGCAGAGCGTGACGGCACCATCACCAACGCCGAACGCCGAGTACAACGCTTCCGCACTGCGGTCGCTGCACCTGCGCAGATGTACCCCACATGGCAAATTTGTGCCACGGTCGCTGAATATGCGAGTGTGGTTGTAGGCAGTGGTCGCACGGCAGTAGCTGGCGGCTGGGGCTATGCAGTCACAAGCGATGTCACTGATGAAATCGCCAATACACATGCTCGCTTTGCGGGAGTGACATACACCAGCCTCGATCTGACCATGAATTCATGGGGACGGCAGAGCGATGAGCTCTTTTACTATGACGGCACATCGTACAGCAACCCAGAAGGGCTAGGGGTACAGATTGCAAGCGTGGCCGATGACGCCAACGCACCATTGCACTTGGGGGTCGGGGCATTGGTTGGGTTCGAGCCCAAGGGTGAGTTCAGCATGTTGATGCAGATGCCAGCACGTGCCTACGACGGTGGTGAATGGAGCATCGATTCCAAGCTTGCGTCACGTCAAGTCAGTGCGCATGTGGTGATTTCTGTGGCAGATGCACAACGCTGGGGGATTGGCATTGGTGATGTGGTGGCACTCTCATCACCAGTGGGCTCGGCTCTAGTACGAGCACAAATCGATGCCGGTCTTGCAGAGGGTCAAGTACTCTTGCCTGATGTTGCTGGAGCACCGACAAATCTCGCCCTCGGTGCATATACTCGTGTATCAGTTCGACGCGCCGAATAGCAGGGGATCGAGGAGGACTTGATGGATTTTTGGATTGACATACTCATCCTGCTTGTGCGGTGTTTGGTACTCGCACTCGCGGCCACAACGCTCTTTGCGTATTTCACGCTGTTTGAACGGCGCCTGCTGGCCAAGTTTCAGCATCGTGTAGGGCCAAACCGTGCCGGGTATATCCCGTTGCCAGGTGGCAAGAAACTTTTTGGCGGATTTTTGCAACCAGCAGCAGACGCAGTCAAACTCTTTTTTAAAGAGGATGTCATTCCTGCGTTGGCGGATCGCTGGGTCTACTTGATGGCACCCGGGTTTGCAGTGATTCCAGCATTGATTATCTGGGTGGCTATTCCGCTTGGTGATTGGCCGAGTGGATTGACCTTTGCGGATGGTACACCGGTCAACTGGTTGCACTATGCACCCATCGATGTAGGGGTGCTTTACCTATTAGCCGTTACGTCAATCGGTGTCTACGGGATTGCGATTGCGGGCTGGGCGTCCAACAACAAGTACTCGATGCTGGGCGGGGTACGCGCTTCAGCACAGGTGATTTCGTATGAACTAGCCCTTGGATTGAGTATTTTGGGTGTGGTCATGCAGAGTGGCTCACTCCGCACCGAAGAAATCGTGAATGCACAGCTAAACATGTGGAACATCGTGCCACAGTTTCTGGGTTTCATTATTTTCTTGGTCGCAAGTACTGCTGAAGTCGTACGCTCCCCTTTCGACTTGGTCGAAGCCGAGCAGGAGTTGGTCGGTGGCTACAACACCGAGTACGGCTCAATGAAGTTTGCGCTCTTCTTCATGTCTGAATACATCAAGCTAATTGCCATGAATGCCATCGCAGTAACGCTCTTTTTGGGGGGTGGCTATTTGCCAGGCATCAAAGAGGCGAGTATTGCGGTCACTGCAAGCTACGGTGCGACTGCTGGGAATGCAGTGCTCGGGTTGTTGACACTCGGTGCCTTTCTGCTCAAAACCACGGCACTTTCGTTCTTGTCGGTCTGGATTCGTGCGTCAGTGCCACGGGTGCGGTATGACCAGCTGATGAATCTAGGGTGGGTCATTTTGATGCCGTTGGCACTGTTGAATGTTATCATCACTGCCGTCTTCGGCGTTTTGTTCCCTGCCGGGGATAGCATGGCAGCGTGGGTGATGGGTGGGATTGGTGTAGTTATCATTGTGCTAACCACAGTGCTTGCAGCCCCAAAACGTGCCAAACGTGGTGTTACGTTGGTCCGTTCACAGGCGAGCAACTAGAGAGGATCGCATGCTAGGCGCACTGATCAAAGGCTTGAGCACGACGTTCAAGTATCTCTTCAAAAAACCGGTCACAGTTGAATACCCAGAAGTCAAGCGACCTGTGCGTGAGCGCTTCCGTGGGCGACATCAGCTGCGGCGGTTCGAGAATGGTATGGAGCGCTGTATCGGATGTTCGCTGTGTGCTGCAGCGTGTCCGTCAGATGCCATTTTGGTGATTCCTGCCGAAAATAACCCGGCAGCACCCAATTCTCCAGGTGAGCGGTATGCGGCGCGCTACGAAATCAACATGTTGCGTTGCATTTTTTGCGGCTATTGTGAAGATGCCTGCCCAACCAACGCCATCGTACTCGAGCACCAGTACGAGCTGTCGTTCTATGACCGCAAGGCATCCATCTACGACAAGTCGATGTTACTCGTGCCTGTGGATCAAGGGCATGGCGATATTCCACCGGTGTTGCAGCAACTCAACCGACGGCCTAGCCCGCCGGCTCAGATTGACCTGTAGGGGGCATGCATGGAGTTGGTGATTTTTTCTATTACCGCACTAATTGCCGTCATTGGGGCGGTAGCCATGTTGTTAAGCCGCAATGCGGTGCATAGTGCACTGTTTTTGCTCTTGAACTTTGGGGCAATTGCAGTGTTGTATCTGCTGTTACAGGCACCATTCCTGTTTGCAGTGCACCTGATTGTCTATGCGGGTGCGATTATCGTGCTCTTCTTGTTTGTGGTGATGTTACTTGGTGCAGAACGTGACGAAGCCGAGCCCAATCCAATACGCTGGCAGACGCCTGTCGCGCTGGTAATGGCCGTGCTGCTGATTGCAGAAATCGTGTATGTGCTTGTGAGTCACCCACAAACAACGGTAGCACGGGTCGGCGATGCAAATGTGTTTGCGGCACCTGTGGACATTGCGCGAGCATTGTTTACGACCTATCTGTTGCCGTTCGAAATCGCTTCGTTTGTGCTGTTGACTGCCTTGATTGGCGTTGTCGTGCTGCACCAACGGCGCAGTTAGGAGGGGATGCGCAATGTTACCAACGATTTTTTACATTGGCTTGAGCGCACTCTTGTTTGCGATTGGGGTGTGTGGTGTGCTGATGCGCCGGAGCGCATTGATGGTGTTTATGTCGGTTGAGTTGATGCTCAACTCAGCAAACTTGGCATTGGTGACCTTTGCCAACCAGTGGAAATCACTAGATGCACAGGTGATGGTCTTCTTTGTGATTACCATTGCAGCAGCAGAGGTAGCAGTAGGGTTGGCATTGTTGGTGATGATCTTTATGCGCAAGCAGACCACCAACATCGATAGTATGAACACGTTGAAGGGATAGTGTCCGTCAACCGTGCCGAGCACGGCTAACGAATGCAGAGCAGCTCATGACGCAACTCGCTTGGTTACTGGTCCTCATCCCGGCATTTCCGCTTGCCGGATTCTTGCTGAACGCTTTCTTGCTCCGTGGCGAACGTGCCACCGGAGTAGTTGCGAGTCTCAGCATCGTAGCGTCGTTTGTGACGACGCTGATTGCGGTCACCAATCTGGCAGCCACGCCCGAAGATGCGCGGTTTATCAGTGCCCATTTGTGGGACTGGTTGGCGATTGGCAAAGTCAATGTCTCAGTTGGTCTGTGGTTCGATCCACTGACTGCAGTGATGACGTTGCTCATCACAGGGGTAGGGTCACTCATCCACATTTACTCGATTAGCTACATGCACGGCGATAATCGCCCGCATCGCTATTTCGCCTACCTCAATTTGTTTGTGTTTGCCATGCTGATTCTCGTCATGTCTGATAACCTGTTCTTGCTTTTCCTTGGCTGGGAAGGGGTCGGGTTGTGCTCATTCTTGCTCATCGGACATTACTTTGAGCGGAGCAGTGTGGCACCGGGCATTGTCCCAAGTGAAGCGTCAGCCAAAGCGTTTGTGGCCAATCGTGTTGGTGATGCCGGCTTGCTCCTGGCCATGATGGCGATTGTGTCGAATTTTGGCACCTTGTCGTTTTTTGGTGCAGATGGCAATTCGGGCTTTATCAGCAGACTCACCGATGCATCATTTATCACCGTCAATCTGGGAATCTTTGGCAGCATCGGGCTCGTAAGTGGCATCGCCATGTTGATGATCCTCGGTGTGGCCGGTAAATCGGCACAGTTGCCGTTGTACACGTGGCTCCCCGATGCCATGGCAGGCCCGACACCGGTCTCTGCCCTCATCCATGCGGCGACGATGGTTACTGCAGGGGTCTACTTGATTGTGCGCATGCATGTTGCCTTTGATCTGGCTCCAGATGCGGCAGGACTAGTTACCGTCATCGGGGCTGCGACAGCCTTGATTGGTGCCACAGCGGCAATCACCCAGTTTGATATCAAGCGCGTGCTGGCATACTCGACGATTTCGCAACTCGGCTTCATGGTGGCAGCAGCTGGTATGGGCGCATACACGGCAGCAATTTTTCACCTGTTGACCCACGGGCTGTTCAAAGCATTGCTCTTTTTGGGGAGTGGCGCAATCATTCACGGCATGCACGACATTCAAGACATGCGACGGATGGGCGGATTGCGGGCGCATATGCCAACCGTATACCGCGTCTACCTGATTGGGGCCCTGGCACTTGCAGGTATCTTCCCGCTGGCAGGGTTCTGGAGTAAAGACGAAATACTGGTACATGCTTGGTATAGCGCGCAGAACGTAAACATCACCGTCATGCTTGTATTTGCATCTTGGATGACCGCATTCTACATGGGGCGGCAGATGGCGCTAACATTTGCAGGGAGCACGCGCGACCACGATGTTCATCCCCACGAGAATTTGGGCACCATGAAGTGGCCACTCTACATCTTGGCAGTAGCAAGTGTGCTCGGTGGCATCATCAATTTGCCGGGCATTCATTGGCTGACGGACTGGTTGAGCCCAGTGCTTCACCACGAAGCCGAACTCTACACCTGGAGTATGGGGATTTTTGCCACACTCATTGTGGTTTCTGCAGGGGCCATCGGCTATCTCGGCTATCGCTTGTATAGCGGTGCACTCCTTGCACAAATCAAAGCTGGCGAAGAAGACCCGGCGCACTACTACCTCGGTGATATCTGGAAGGGTTTCGAGATGGGCTGGGGACTCGATTACGTCTACCAACGCCTGTTGGTACGACCATATCGCACGTTTTCACAATTCCTCAGCGAAGTCTTTGACCGGCAGGCCATCGATGGCATTTTGGTTGAAGGCAGTGCCAGTTTGGTCGGGAAGGTTTCACAGGCAGCGTCACGCGTCCAAAACGGCAGTGTGCGCACCTATGCCTTAGTCTTTTTGATCGGCGTCGTCATTATCGTCGGGTACGTAGTAATCGGCGCGTAGTCGGGCTGTGGCAGACATGCTACACTCGGGTGTGGGGTGTTCGTGAACCAGTTAGGTTTTCCTCTCGTAACATTGTTGATTGCAGTGCCGTTTGTAGCCGGTTTGATCGTGTTGCTTGCACCACGCCATGCCTACGGCTTACAGCGAGGCATTGCCAGCATTGCGGCCATCGCCAATGTCGTATTGGCAGTCATTGGCCTGGTCAGTATGGCACCGGTCGCAGGCTACCAATTTGTGGATAGCATGGCATGGTTCCCTGCCATCGGACTAAAGTATGCGGTGGGGCTTGATGGCATCAACATTTGGATGGTCATCATTGCCACACTTGTGATGCCGCTGGCGTTGTTTGCGGCACGCACTCAGCCGCATGATCGTCAACGTGGTTTCTATGCGCTGTTGATGATGCTCTCTGCGAGCACAATTGGCGCATTTGTAGCCATCGATCTGTTGCTCTTTTACGTCTTCTTCGAGTTGACATTGGTGCCAACTGCCATGTTGATTGCCATGTATGGTGTTGGTGAACGCAAGGCAGCAGCCATCAAGTTTTTTGTCTACCCGTTTGTGGGGTCAATATTCTTGTTGGTGAGTATCGCAGGATTGGTCATTCTGACATGGCAGCAGACAGGGGTGTGGTCGTTTGACAGTGTAGCACTGGCAGGCGCACTCAACAGTGGTGCCGTCACCCTCGACGAGCAAGTCACCCATCTGCTCTTTGCAGGTTTCTTTATTGCGTTTGCCATCAAGACTCCAATTTGGCCATTCCATACATGGATGCCACAAGCGCAAGCGGCCACCCCCGATCATGGGGCGGTCGACATCGCAGGATTACTGCTCAAAGTAGGTGCATTTGGGTTTATTCGTTTTGCGCTGCCGTTCTTTCCGCAGTCAATGAGCTGGGCTGCACCAGCAGTCGGGATACTGGCAATCATCAGTATTATCTACGCTGGCATCGTGGCATTTGGGCAACACGACATGAAAGTGTTGCTCTCGTATGCAACCATCAGTCACCTCGGCTTTGTCATCCTAGGGATTTTTTCCCAGACGGTAGAAGGAATCAGTGGTGCCTTGTTGACGATGATCAACAGCGGATTGACCACCGGCGCATTGTTTGTGATTGTGGGTATTTTGGCACGCAATCCTGGCGGGCGTGACCCCAACAGCTTTGGTGGTGTATGGGCAAGTGCGCCGCGCTTTGGCACGCTTGCACTCGTGGTCGTGTTTGCATCAATTGGGGTGCCTGGTCTCAATGGATTCATTGGTGAGTTCTTGTCGTTGCAGGGTGCGTGGTTGTCACCACATCTCGGATTCGGCTACATTAGTGGCGCAGTACTCGGGATTGTGGTCTCTGCAGCCTATCTGTTGCGCATGTTCCGCACGGTATTCATGGGAGCAGTATCAGCCACATCGCCTGTGGCTGAGGCGAGTAAGAGTGAGTTAGCGGTATTAGGTGTATTGGTCATTGCCATGGTAGTGATTGGGTTGTACCCACAACTCATTTTGCAAAGCATGCAACCAAGCATTACCGCATTGGTGAGCGGCATCAGCCAGCCATAATGCACACGACTGGTCGTCGTGGATGGAGTGGAGCAGAACGATATGGCGTTTCCAAGTATTGATTTCATGATGATTATCCAGCTGGTCATCGTCTTGGCAGGAGCAACCATACTCCTTGTGGTAGACTTGTTTATTCCAGCTGGGCGCAAACGCATCACTGCGGTGCTTGCATTAGCAATCACCGTGGCTGCCCTCGTTGCAGGGAACTATGCCACAACCGGCACAACCCTCTCAGCGATGATTGGCTTTGGCGCAGTATCGCACGCAGTAAACACGCTCATTCTGGCTGCCACTGCGCTGAGCATCCTGCTTGCCAGTGATGCGCTCCCCAAACACGGTATTGAGCGCAGTGAGACGTACGTATTGATGCTGTTGGCTACTGGTGGCATGTTGCTTTTGTCACAGGGCACGAGCCTTGCTACACTCTTTCTCGGCTTAGAATTGCTTTCGATTGCACTCTATGTACTGACTGCTATCGCATTCCCCGATGTTGCATCCGAAGAAGCAGGCCTCAAGTATCTGATTGTGGGATCATTTGGGGCAGGATTTTTAGTCTTTGGAATTGCGCTGACATTTGGCGCAACAGGCACATTGATGTTGAGCGAAATCGCTGCCAAGATTCCACAAAACGGCATTGAACGTGGCTACTTTTGGGTCGGTGTCAGCATGATGTTGGTTGGGTTTGGCTACAAAGTGTCGCTGGTACCGTTCCACATGTGGACACCAGATGTCTACCAAGGCGCACCAACACCAATTACCGCCTACATGTCGGTGGGCAGTAAAGTTGCCGGATTTATCGCCATTGTGAGCGTGTTGCAGGTCTTAGGGAGCGAACTCACCACCTTGCGCCCAGTGCTCATGGCGCTGAGTATTGCCAGCATGTTGGTTGGAAGCATTGTAGCGATTAGCCAACAAAGCCTCAAACGCATGTTGGCCTATTCAAGCATCAGCCACGCCGGCTTTGTCATGATGGCCATCCTCAATGGTACACCAGCCAGTATTGAGGCTGCCATCTTTTACTTGACTGCATATACGGTAACCAATCTGGCCGCGTTTGCCGTCTTGATGGTGCTTGAAAACAACGATACCGATCTCACCATTGGTAATCTCGGTGGTTTATGGCAGCGTAATCCAGGGTTGAGTGCCGTCATGGCTCTCGCCTTGTTGTCACTGGCCGGTGTACCACCAACTGCTGGCTTTTTTGCCAAGTTTTTGGTGATTAGTACAGCATGGCAAAATGGCATCGCCTGGGTAGCAGTGGCAGCAGCAGTTTCGTCTGCAATTGGTGCCTTCTTTTATGTGCGCTGCCTCATACAGATGCTGAGTGGGCACAGCGATGTGGCACCTGCCCGTATCCCAGTGAGCACGCTGATTGTCGTAATCGCCGTGAGTGTTGCCATTGTGTTGGGCGGTTTGATGCCAGCAAGTGTCACAGCGGCATTGGCACTCGCCCAGTAATACCCCGGTATCCGCAGCAAACACCCCCCGCATTGCGTAGGCAATGCGGGGGGTGTACTACAACACCAACACAAACGCACTATTTGGTGCCGTGCACCACATACACATAGGTACCTGTCCCAGCAAACGCACGCAAATCGATGATACCGATAACCAGAGTAGTTGTACCGTGCTCATACGCACCGAGAAAGAATCCATCTTGGGTACCAGGAGTGCGCTGGCGAAAGATCCACCCGTCGTTGCCGAGCGCCTTGTTGTAGTACTCCGTAATTTCATCGAGTGTGCTGCTACTCTGATAGCTCTCCTCGACAATAGTTTCTGCTTTGATGGTGCCGACAATCAACCCATCCTTCGCGTCGGCTTTCCAGTCAGTAATGACACCCTGCAACGCCGTATCACTGATAGTATTCCCGTCGATTTTGTTGTGTGGCGTAGGAATGGCCGGTGCACTGCCACCACATGCGGTCAACAATGCCAGCCCCAACACCAACAATCCTACTCGCCACAGATGCTTCATGATATTCCTCAAACACACAAACGAAAACCTAGTCGTATTATACCAACTTAACGGTCAGCCGTCAGACGCATCACCACCACACCATCACGACTGTTTGCTTCAGCAAATAGCGTCACAATCAACAACTGCGTACCGAGACGATAGGTACGCAGAATACGCTGCTCACGGGCAGGCAAAGGTGCGTCAAGAATCCACCCATTGGCTGCTGCTGCTTGATCGTAGGTAGTAGCAACTTGGTCGAGTGGACGCAGTACGCGTACATACGCAATGTCACTGGTAATGCGATACCCTTTGGCACGCAACATGGCATACATGTTTAACTCGTATGCATCCATGATGGCTGGCAAACTCGAGCTGTTGAGCACCTGGTAACTGATTGCATCAGTGGGATCCGGTACCACAGCTGGCTGTGACACCGCCGTACAATTCACCACCAGAAAACATGCTAGGATAACAAGAAACAGACGACGCATACCATGCACCTCAAGGAGCAAAATGGATACCATAGATATTATCACGGATGGCGCGTGTTCGGGCAACCCGGGGCGTGGTGGCTGGGCGGCGATTGTCATCGTAGCCGGGCGTGTAGATGAATATAGCGGCAGCGAGCTCAACACCACCAATAATCGCATGGAATTGACCGCTGCCATCGAAGGACTACGACACGCTCCACAGGCAGGACCGATTACCATGGTATGTGATAGCCAGTATGTCATCAATGGCATCACCAAGTGGGTACACGGCTGGCAACGCAACGAATGGCGCACACGCGAGAATCAACCAGTCGAAAATCGTGATCTATGGGAAGCACTCGTTGCAGTATCATCGCCACGCGTACGGTGGCAACACGTCAAGGGCCACAGTGGTCATGCACTCAACGAACGGGCAAATACACTGGCACAGCAACATGCTCGTTCAACCACACGCACACGGAATACTACCGAATCCAGCAGTACTGCAGAATTTCCCTGCTATATCAGTTATGTCAATGGTGTGGTAACGCGCCATGCGACATGGGCAGCATGCCAACACGCCGTACATGGCGTATCCAACGCCAAATTCAAAAAGGTCGCAACTGCCACAGAACTGACGTTACAATTACACAAATGGGGGGTACTGTCTTAGGCTATTCACTATCGCGTGTGAGCCGTTCGAGCCGCGCAAAACTCGCAATCAAGCGTTTTTCGCCCAGTGCTTTATCTGCAAACCGTACGACCACCTCCACATCATCATCCACCACTTTGGCTTCGAGGATGATTCCTTCACCAAAGCGCTGATGGCGCACATGATCACCGACCTGCCACTGCTGCACGGCATCAGTAGCCGAGGACGTGGTGGGAGTACGTTGGAACGTCGCTGCCGTACCCCAGCCTTGGTAAGCAGGATTACTGGTGCTACTGCGATTCGGGTTTACTGGTGCGGGCGACATCGTCAGGTGTTTGCTGATAATGGGCGCCACAAAGCGCGAAATCGTAGTGGTATCATAGCGCCCAAACGTGGCTCGCCGGCGTGCACGAGAGAGTGTGAGTGTTTTGCGGGCACGGGTCACGCCGACATACAAAATGCGGCGCTCTTCTTCGATTTCATGTTGGGATTCGTGGGTACGGCGATGTGGCAGGATTTCATCCTCGAGCCCCACCAAAAAGACATGGTCGTACTCAAGACCTTTGGCCTGATGCATGGTAATACAGACCACATGGTTGTTATCACTTTTGAGTGTATCCACATCAGCCACAAGGGCGACTTCTTCGAGGAATCGTGTCAGCTGTTCGGGCATCGGTAATTCATCGTATTCCGCAGCTACACGCTGTAATTCGATGACATTTTCGGCGCGCGATTCGCCATCCGTCTCGCCATGTGCTTGTTGGAGGGCTGCAAAAAACTGCGTCTCGGCAAGAATCGCCGCAAAGGTGGTCACCAGTGATTGATGCGGCGCACTATCAATGAGACGTTGCAGGCGCCCGCCAAACAGCAAGATGCGTTGGCGTGCCGATCCTTTTAATGCGGGAATAGCATTGACATCACGGGCTGCATCACACAATGCGGTATACCACGAACATTGCTGTGTAGTCGCCCATGCCGTGACATGTTCTTGGCTGGCATCGCCGATACCACTTGCAGGGAAATTGATAGCACGCAGGAGCGACACATCATCGTGTGGGTTGGCCACCACCCGCAGCCACGCCAGCATATCTTTGATTTCACGTCGCTCGTAGAAACGCATACCCCCTACCAGCACATAGGGGATTTGGCGGCGCCCTAATGCTTCTTCAAAGGGGCGGCTTTGCGCATTGGTACGATACATGATGGCACAATCCCGATATTGGGCCTGCCCACTCTGCACTAGGCGCACAATCGCATCACACACACGTTGTGCTTCATCGTTCTGGTCTGTGTGCTCGCGCCATACCACTGGGTCACCCCCAAGGTGTGTGGCTCTGAGTTCTTTGCGGTGCGGGCGCTCAGTGGCGCCATCAATCAGCGCCTGGGCCACCTGCAAAATGGCCGCCGTACTTCGGTAGTTTTCAGCCAAAATCACGATATGCGCATTGGGAAAATCCCGATCAAACCGGCGAATATTGCGCACATCTGCGCCACGCCAGCCATAGATGGCCTGATCATCGTCACCTACTACAAACAAGTTGTTGCTACCACGTGCCAAATGCTTGACGATTTCGTACTGGGCTCGATTGGTATCCTGGTATTCGTCAACGAGCACATACTGATACCGCGCATGAAAGCGGTGCACGGCCGGGGAATTAAGCAAAGCAATTGCGCGGATCAACAAGTCGTCGAAATCAACCGCATTGGACTGGTGCAATAGTGCTTCATAACGGTCGAAACAGCGTGCAATCATGCGTTGTTCTGGGGTGCGTGCCACAGTTGCATAACTCTGCGGGCCATGCATATTGTTTTTGGCGTCAGAAATAGCGCTAGCAAGGGCACGTGGTGATAACGTACGCTCTGGCAGGTGTAATTCTTTCATGACCCGTTTAATCAGCCGTTGTTGATCATCGTCGTCGTAGATGACCCAGCCATCAGCTAAACCGACCATACGCCCATCGCGGCGCAACCAGCGTGCAGCCAGGCTATGAAAGGTGCCGATGTCTACACGGCTCGCTTGGTCGGCACCAATCAGCTGCACCATGCGCTCACGCATTTCACGAGCCGCCTTGTTGGTAAAAGTGACTGCCAAAATCTGCGTAGGGGCGATTTGTTTGTGGTGAATCATGTAGGCAATACGGTGCGTGAGGACGCGCGTCTTGCCACTCCCGGGGCCAGCCAACGCAAGCACCGGGCCATCGATGAGTTCGACAGCCCGGCGTTGCGATTCATTTAATCCATCAAACAGTGGTGTAGCCATAGCGCCTAGGAGCTACGGAATATGAAGCCGATGCGACCAAGCACCACTTGTGCACTATCAGGCAAAAGAGTGGGTACGCCAGGATCGATGCGGACACCGTTGACACGGGTATGATTGGTGGACTGCAGGTCGGTAATCATCCATTGTCCATCTACCACTGTCAGGCGCACGTGACGGCGGCTGACACCACCGCTTTCGGCACCATACGGAGTCAAATCAATCTCAGGGTGAACGCCACTGATGGGGTCATCGCGGCCGATGATGATTTCGCGACGGCCAGTGGGAAGCGGCACAATGGTGCCTGATTCGAGTTGCAGGCGGGCAGCCGGCGCCACCGGATTCACCACCGGGTTAACCACTGGTTCGGGCATTGCAATAGGTGCGGCAACCTCGTTGACCGGTGCAAGCACCGCAGGCGGTGGGGTGGGTGGCACCATCGGCGCTACGGGCATTTGTGGTACACTCGGTGGCACTACCACCGGAGGCACATTCACCGGTTGACTATTCGCACGTGGCAACATGACATCAACACCCAACGTCTTGAGTTCAGCACGAATCTGTTCTTCGGTCTGACGTGCATCAATGATACCTTGCAGCACCGCTCGCGGTGTAGCCGATGCAAACGTATGCTGCAACTGCTCAAATTGCTCAATGATTTCAAGTTGACGTGCAAGGTCTTTCTGGAGGCGCTCAATGACTGCCGGGTCGACTTCAGGTAATACGGGCAAATTATCGAGTTCGGCCTGTGCTGCTTGCAGTTTTTCCTCGGCTTCAGCAATCCCCATCAGCACCGCTTGTGGCGTGACTTCACGGAAGGCACGATGCATTTGATCAAGTTGTTTGATGATGTTGCGCTGGCGCGTCATTTCATCGTCGAGCTCTTGGCGCCGGCGTTTAATCGCCTGCACATCACCGACAGGTGCAGCTGCGGGTGTTGCCACACTTGTATCCGCCACGTGTGCAGCGGTGATGGGCTCGTCATCGGTGATAAGCACCGGTGCATCAACAACTTCAGGCGCCGCAGGGACTGCAACCTCATCCTGTACATCACTTGCAGGGGCATCGTCGGTATTTTCGATACGGTATTCAATGGGGCCAGAAACACTGGTAGGGGTTTGTTGGTGCAACACGTTGAGGTCATTGGCTGTATCTGCAAATCCCTCGACGGGCAAATCAACCACTTGGAGCTCTGAACTCATTTGCGTGAGAATTGGCATCCCCGCAGACATGGCGGTGTTGTTGGGCAGAGTATGACCACAGCTTTCACAGGTTGCTTCACCAGGCAACACGACAGCTCCACATTGGGGACACGTCAATGCAGGCACAATCGCCGGCATAACAGGCGTTGCTTCGGTACTCGGTGCATCAAGGCGGGCACCACAATGCTCGCAAAAACGCACCTCTAATTTATTCGTCTCACCACACATGGGACACTTCATACGCATACCTCACTCACACAAAACGAACACTCGATGAACTTATTCCTCACAACGAATCACAACCACACTGATATTATCATCACCACCTGCCTCATTGGCAGCAGCAACAAGTGCCTTGGCCCACGACTCCGGCGTGCCTTTTTTGCGCAGTATCGCTGCCATTTCCGTATCGCGCACCATTTCCCACAAGCCATCACTGCACAGCAACAGCGTGTCATTGGGGCGTACACGTTCGACGTCAATATCCGCTTTTACTTCTTCATCCACACCAAGCGAACGAAGCACACCGTTGCGCTGTGGATGTGTATAAATTTCATCCTCGCTGATATGTTTCAACTCAACGAGTTTCATTACCAACGAGTGATCCGTCGTGATGCGCCGTAGCTTGTTATCGCGCCACAAATAAGTACGGCTATCACCGATGTTGGCAATATAGGCCATATCCCCCAGCACCACCGCCATCGTCAGCGTCGTACCCATGTTGTTACCCAGTTGACGCGCCTCAGTGACTACACGCTGATTTGCATACTGGATGGCATCATCAATGGTTTGGACGATATGCTCCATATCGTTGCCAAATGTGGTCAGGGGGAGTTGCGCACTGTTGGCCCCAACGATATGCTCACCAATCGCAGCTACAGTCAGTGCACTTGCTACCTCACCTGCAGCATGCCCACCCATTCCATCTGCGACAGCAAATACTCCTACCGCATATGGGGAATTATCACGCACCCACTGCATTTGCACCGAAAGCGTGCTATCCTCGTTGCTTTGGCGCTTCTGGCCAGTATCGCTGAGCGTTGCACAACGCAGGTGCAAACTACGCCGCGTCGCATACGGCACGATGGCAGTTTCGATGCGAGCAAGACATTCAGCATACGTGGTAATCAGCTCAGAACGCACATCAGCAATAATACCCAGCAGCGGATTCACATCCGCGTCAGCAATATCAAAGCGGCGCGTAATACGCGGCTCGTCGACATGTTGATCAATGATGTCAATGAGCTGAAGCAACGCTTGATGTTCAGGGACAGTCGCGTTGGTCAGGTATGGTGCAATCCGCAGCGACACTGTACCATTGTTGTGGTACACCACATCTGAAGCAATTAGTTGGCCGAGTGTATAGCCAGCCAGTGCCAGGTGTTGCGCCGACGACAGCAGGGCTCGAGCCAATAGCAATGTGTCATATGCCATCAACGGGAGCGGCGTTTGCCCATCGACGGACTGCGCTACACACACTGTGCCGTTGGGCACATCAAAAGAATCATACATATCGGGAAGGCGCATCAGCGCTAGCTGAATTGTACTATTGTTCGCAAGATTCAGCAATAACCCCGCTGGCGTAGTCTCATGCAATTCGGCACGGTAGCGGCGTGGCGTAAAGCGCGCACCACACGCACCACAATAGTCGTCACTCTTTTCACCAAGGCGGCTATCACACATCCAACAGCGGCGCCACGGCTCTTGGTCAACGACCCATAATGCCGCATTCTGCTGTTCCACAATGCTGTAGCGTGCTGGCATGGCAACAACTTTTGAACTAGCCATCCAAACCTCACGTATCGGAGTATGATGACTTATCGTACCATACCTGGACAGAGATACGAAAGCGTGTCGTATTACAGTGCGATAACACCTCGCTGAAAACACCCCTGGCACACTGGTCTTTACACGGCAACTGAATTCTGACTTATACTGTAGTTAACATTCTCATAACACGGTATATCAACATGCGTGATTCAGTGGTGCAGGCTCGCCCAGACAGTATCTTGTTTAAACTAATGTTGACTGCTGTCCGACCACACTGGCGGCCATTTGCCATAGCGCTAGTATTGTTGTGCATTTCAGCAGGATTAAATGTTATCCCACCGGCATTGCTACAATGGGCGATCGATGGACCGATTGCCAACGGCAATACCGAAGGTTTGTGGACGATTACGGTGCTCTATGGTGGCACCTCTATCCTGATGTTTATCATCCAGTACATCTACAGCTATTTTTTGCAACAAGCAGGGCAACGCGCCTTGGCTGATTTACGGACAGACCTCTTCAAACGCATTATGGCCCAGGATCAAGCATTCTTTCATCGTAATCCGGTAGGCGACTTGGTCACACGTTTGACCAGTGACATCGATACGTTGAGCGCATTGCTCTCTACTAGCGCTGTCACCATCATTACCGAAGCAGCCACGCTTGTGGTTACCATCATTGTGATGTTTAGTATCAACTGGCGCCTAGCCCTGCTCGTGCTGGTCGTATTGCCAGCGTTGGTATGGGTTACTGGCTATTTTTCAGCACGCGTACGGAGTTCGTCCACTGGTGAACGCACCGCCTTGGCCAAGGTCAGTGCATATCTCAACGAGCAACTCCAAGGTATCCCCGTACTGCAAGTCTTTGGCGCACAAGCTGCAAGTACACTACGCTTTGATGCACTCAATAACGGGTACCGCCATGCGCTGATCGTGTTGCGCCGCCATAGCGCACTCTTTTTGATGGTGCAAGAATACCTGGCTGCGATTGGGCTGGCATTGCTACTCTATGGCGGCGGCCAGGGAGTTTTGGCTGGCTGGGCGACACTCGGGATGTTGGTTGCATTCATTCAATATGCGGATCGTGCCTTCCAACCTGTCTTACGCCTGTCCGAACAATACAATGCGGTTCAGATTGCATTTGGCGCAGCAGATCGCATCCAACGTACCCTCGAAGAAGAATCACTCATTCAAGCCCCCGCCTACCCGACTGCACCGGTGGAACCCTTTCGTGGTGACGTGCAGCTCGAAAACGTCCACTTTCACTATGTGGCAGATCAACCGGTGTTGCGTGGTATCACGCTGCATATCCCAGCCGGGCAACGGGTGGCCATTGTTGGACCTACCGGTGCGGGGAAATCGAGCTTAATCGGACTCCTCGCCCGCTGGTACGACCCACAGCAGGGGCGCATTTTGCTCGATGGGGTCGATATTCGCCAGATGGAGCCAATTGCCCTGCGTAGCTTGGTATCGGTGATACCGCAAGACCCGGTCACATTTGTGGGTGATATCACATTTAATGTGCGTTTGTACCGTGAACAGGTGGCTACACAGACAATTATGGCGGCTGCACTCACTGCCAACGCAGCCCCTTTCATCGAACGGCTCCCCGCCCAATATGCAGCTCCAGTGACACCCAATGGTGCGAATTTGTCTGCAGGCGAACGCCAACTCCTCGCATTGGCGCGTGCTATTGCGCTCCAACCACACGGCATTTTGATCCTCGATGAAGCAACAAGTAGTATTGATACAACGACCGAAGCACTCGTCCAAGAGGCACTCGAACGCCTCTTCAAGGGACGTACCAGCATCATCATTGCGCACCGCCTCGCCACCGTCCGCAGTGCAGACCGTATCCTCGTGGTACAACAAGGACTCGTTGTCGAAGATGGCACCCACGAGCAACTGATTGCACTCAAGGGTGTGTACGCCAAATTATATGCACACCAGTTGATTGATACCGCCTAAATAATGGTGATACAAGACCATATACACACCGACACTACACCTGACGACAAACAACTACTTAGTATAGTAGGCACACATGCTACACTGAATGTAGTATTTGGGGGGAAACATGTTTATTGCACGTCATGATTTGCTCTTTCAGAATGACGACCGCCTGAGTTACGGGGTGGCTGTCTGTGATATTGATGGTGACGGGCAGTTTGAGTTTGTGGTGACTGGCTTCGGGTATGCCAACTTGGCGTTGAAGTGGAACGGTCGCGGGTTGCTCGATACTGCTGATGCGGTCTTTGCAGACCAACAGCGGCTCGCCATTGGGGTGGCTGCCGCCGACATCGATGGAGACGGCGTCGAAGAAATCTACGTGGTCAACAACGACTCATTTACGGTCAACAAACAGGCTAATGATCGGCTCTTTGCATTGCACGGCGGGCAACGTGTTGATTTATTTGATCAGCCAGAAACACAGCTGATTGCGAATCGCAACACGGGAAAATCGGTCGTTGCCGTTGATCGGCATGGGTTGGGGCGATATGCGTTTATGGTGGCCAATTACGGTGCCATGATGCGCGTTTATGAGCTCGACGAACAGTGGCAACTCTGCGAAAAAGCACGTGATGCAGGAGTCAACTATGCAGTAGGCGCACGCGCACTCTGTGCGGCCCCGCTCTTTGGGAGTGACGTGGATATCGTAGCCATCAATGAACGCGGCACAAACCTGTTATTCCGCAGCAACAGTGACGGTACATTCCATGATGTTGCAGTCAACATGGGTATCGCAGACCGCCATCATCATGGTCGTGGAGCAGCACTCTTTGACGCCAACGATGACGGTGTACTCGATCTCGTGTATGCGAATTGGGAAGGACCACACCGCTTGTGGATACGGACACCTGATACGCCATTCTTTGATTATGCACCACATGCCATGGCGACTCCTAGCCGTGTACGGACCGTGATTGCGGCTGATTTCGACAACGACGGCAATCCAGAGATTTTTTTTAATCATTTTGGCAGTGCAAACCGCCTTTTTGGGCGACGCAACGGTGATTGGGTCGAGCTCGATATCGGCGATGCCCGTGAAGCAGATGGGCTGGGGACAGGCGCTGCCATTGCTGACATTGACGGTGACGGGCGCCTCGAGTTGCTGATTGCGCATGGTGAAACAGCTCCTCAGCCGTTGAGCTTTTATCAGGTGCCCGCCAACAGCAATCACTGGTTGCGTGTACGCCCATTGACACGGGCAGGGGCACCTGCACGTGGGGCATTGGTCACCATCGCCTATGCAGGCAAAAAGGTGGCGCAGGTAATTGATGGTGGAAGTGGATATTTATGTCAAATGGAGCCTGTGGCACACTTCGGCTTAGGCTCGCATACCAACATCGATACACTCACCATTCAATGGCCCAGTGGAGCAACATCGATTGTACGGCAACCGCAGGTTGACCAACTCCTTGTTATCCCCCACCCCGCAGTAGACGACGATCAAATTTTGTAGGAGGAGCGATGAGCACCCCATCCACCAATGAATTTAGTGCTGATGAACGTGCAGTCCTCGCACCGTTCGTTACCGATCTCGATGCACCTATTTTTGGCTTGCGTAACCTCCCAGAAGTCGTCAAAGGGGCACTCTTTTCACGCTATAGCCGCAGTGAAAAGAGCATACGCCGGATTTTACTCGACGAATTCATTAATCTGCCTGAATCAGGCTTTGCGGCACTGGTCGCAAATGTGCAATCTGCGGGCATGGAACAACTCGTCGCAGTCGCACAAGCTGAAGCATTCTACGACCGTGTGCTGGTCGGGTATGGTGATGACTCAGTGGCCGAGCTCGGCGGAGCACACGTAGCCTGCGAAGAAATCAGTAATGTGGCAGCAAAACTTATCGAAGATGCACGTATCGGACTCAGTCCACTCGAAAAATCTACTCGGTATGTGAATTTTAGTCAGAAAGTCAATGGTCAGTACCGCTACGTGCGTGAACAACGCATCATGCAATCACGCTGGGCAGTCGATTACGAAGCAGCCATGGACGGGTTGTTTGATACCTACGTGCAACTTCTCGAGCCCACCATTGCCTGGGTACGGGCACGAACACCACGCGACGCACAAACGAGTGAGCGTGCCTATAATTCGGCCACCCGTGCCAAAGCATTTGACTTGCTCCGCGGGTTATTGCCAATGGCGACACGCACCAACGTAGGCGTCTTTGCCAATGGTCGCGCCTTTGAATACTTGATTACGCGACTCGGATCACACGATCTCGCTGAACTGCACCAGGTCAGTGATCAGTTGCAACAGGCACTCGACCAGCTCATCCCGTCGTTTGTCAAACGTGCCAAGACACCACGCGGTGCAGCCATGCGCAATTACTTGGCCGGGATTCGCCACACTCTGGCACAGGCTGCACGCGTACTCCCCGCTCCGGCAGCCACACAGGCCACCCCACAGGTCACGCTGGTGGCGTACGACAGCGATGCCCTAGTGCGCGTCGCAAGTGCGGCCCTCTATCCGCATACCACGCAACCGTTGTCTGAGGTCGTAGCGTACGTGACTCAGCTTACCCACGCAGACCAAGTTGCCCTGATTAGCATGGCTGCCGGTGAGCGAAGTGTGCGCTTTCACAAACCGGGGCGCGCCTTCGAAGAAACCAGCTACACGTTTGATATCATTGCGGATATTGGCGCATACCGCGACTTACAGCGGCATCGCATTCTCAGCCAAACACGTCAAGACTTTGGCGTAGATTTAGGCTACATGGTACCTGCAGAACTGCGTGACGCAGGGCTAGACGATATCTATTGTGCGGCCATTGAACGCGCAAGTGTGTTTGTGCGCCAGTGTCGTGCCGATGTGGGCGACGCAAGTCAGTATGCGGTACCAATGGCCTGTTTGATGCGCTGGCGTATCACGCTCAACTTGCGCGAGGCATATCATCTGTGTGAGTTGCGCTCGAGTCCGCAAGGGCACCCCACCTACCGTGCCGTAGCACAACAGATTTATCATGCCATCCATGCCGTACACCCAGCTCTGGTAGCCGCGATGCGCTTTGTAGACCTCAACGACTATGAGCTCGAACGTCTCGATGCCGAGCGCAGACTCGACAAAAAACTGGGCGCATCACAATAATACGTAGACTCACATACGACCGTCCACTCACTGAGTAGTGGACGGTCGTCGTGCTGTGGGGAGTGGTCTAGGCGGTCACATCATCGCCATCGTCGCTGTCACCATCATCGCTGTCGTGGGCCGACAAAAAGATGCAGTCGCTGGCTCGTACCGTGGTGCGATACATGCGCTTGCCTGATTCTTTGTCTTCCCACGAGCGGGTCATGACCGAGCCCGTGACCAACACGCGGCTCCCCTGACGCAACGCCTTGTCGCAGCGTTCGGCCAAGCGATCCCATGCTTCCACGTTCAACCATTCCGTCTCGTACTGTGGTTCGCCGTTGGTGCGGCCGGCCATGCGCTTGGTACCGACGCTAAACGTGCAGACCTTGCCATCTTTGCCCACAGCCTTGAGTTCAGGATTTTGTCCCAGCCAGCCGATCATTTCGATCCGATTGAGTGTGCCACGAATTGAACGCATCTTAAACCTCCTCTACGGTTGATGTCGTCGTCTTTCACAGTTGCGAAAGACACTCTATTACCGTTGCAGGCAGGCAAAAAGGTACGGTCAGTTTTTGCGGGTGCGCGGACGTTCGGTACGCAGCATCGCGATGAGCCGGGTGGCTTCGCCGTAGGTCAATTCTGCTAATGGCACATCGATGTTGAGATGCTGGCGGATAGCTGCTGCAATATCCGTTTGTGTACTCGTCGCCACACGTTGAATCACGTCGTATTGCCCCTTGTTGATGGGACCTTCATCGCGTTGTTGATCATCAAACAGCCTACGCAGTTGTTCAATGAGGGTCGATGCCTGCCGGCGTGTCAGCAGGGTGATATCGAGGCGTCGCTCAGCAAGATAATTTGCGAGTTGCGCTGCATCCCACCCAAGCACCCGTTGTAGATTATCGATGGTACGTAGCTGTGACGGGAGTGCTGCACGTTCACGGTCGCTCCCATATGCGTCACGCATTTCGCTGATTTGAGCTTCAATTGCTTCACGTTGCTGGGTATAGACGCGCCAACCAAAGGCAACTGCTGCGTGAATTTCATCGTCACTTGCATCACTAGCCAAGGTGATACTTTCTTCGATGGTCACGTAGTCTTCACCGATTTTGAGTGCCGCGCGCAAGGTACGGGTCACACTCGATTGTGGGCGGGCAGGAGCAGGCATCGCACAGACCTTTCTAACGAATCGGCATCTGTTCGAGGTCGATGACTGACCCCGAAAACGCAGCAGCCTCATCACTGGCAAAAAAGAGAATTGCACTCGCAATATCGTGGGGATCGAGGAGCTTGCCCGTAGGGCGCGTTTTGCCAGCCCGGACCGCCCAGTCTGCACCGTTACCGAGACTGATTTGCAACTGGTGCTCACCGTCACTGTGCGTCCACCCCACATTGAGCACCTGCACACGAATCCCCTCGGCACGGTGGGCTGCAGCCAAATTACGCGACATGGTTACCAAGGCTCCTTTGCTGGTTGCATACGCCAGCAAATTCGGTGCGCCCACATAGGCGTTGAGCGAACCGATGTTGAGCACCACGGCTCCGTGTGGATTCGCACGCAAAGCGGGTAACGCCTGGCGCATGATGAGCATGGGGGCACGCACGTTGAGCGCCATCATCCGATCAAAAAAATCCGCATCAGTGCTTTCGAGGGTACTGCGTGCTACCGACGCAGCGTTGTTGATGATAATGTCGATACGCCCCACAGCTGCAAGCGCCGCATCCACAAATTGACTCGGTGCATGGGCATCCGCAAGGTCAACATTCACGTAGTGAGCCCGACCATGGCTCGTGGCGACCATGTCGGCAGCCACGGTATCACCAAAGCCACAAAATACCACTGTGCCACCTTCGGATAGGATGCGCTGAGCAGTGACACGCCCAATCCCACTCGTTGCCCCACTAATCAAGGCAACTTTGTTTGCAAAACGCTGCATAACGGCCCCATTCTGCACAGTAAACCTAACCCTATTGTATATGCGATGTGACACCATCCTATCACGTCCGGTAGCGAGCCAGGTTGAGATGCATCTGCATACAAGCTGACATGTTGACGACGCCATGAGCATGGTATAATACTATATATCTCAACTGTCATTAAGGAGCTGACACATGAAGCTCACCTGTCTGCAAGAGAATCTCAAACGTGGCTTGTCGATTGTCGGGCATGCGGTTGCCGGCAAAAGCACGTTACCAGTCCTTTCCAATGTGTTGTTTGCCACGGACAACGGTCGACTTAAACTAGCTGCTACCAACCTCGAATTGGGCATCACCTGCTGGATTGGCTCCAAGATTGACCGCGAAGGTGCAGTCACCATCCCCGCCAAGTTGATGAGTGACCTCGTAGGGAGCCTACCCAACGATCGTATCGTCCTTGAGCTTGATTCTGCGTCACAAAGCGTCAAAATCACCTGCACACGTTACGACAACAATATCATCGGTCTCGATGCCGAGTTATTCCCAACCTTGCCATCACTCGACGAACGCGAGCCGATTGCAGTCTTTGCCTGTGAAATCCTACGCGAGGCCATCGACCAGATTGCATTTGCTGCTGCCACCGACGATTCACGCCCCGTGTTGACGGGTGTACTGGTACGCTTGCGCGACAACCAGTGCACGTTAGCATCAGCAGATGGATTCCGGTTGGCCCAACGCACCATTCAGTTGGCAACACCCGTCAAAGACCCCGTCGAAATCATCATCCCAGCCCGCGCCTTGACCGAGTTGTCACGCATCATTGCCGGGAGCGAGGGACACGTGGCCATGACCATCACAGAAGGTGGCGGGCAGGTGCTCTTCCACACCGAAGATATTGATTTGGTGACTCGTGTCATCGAAGGCAAATACCCCGACATCGAGCGTGTCATCCCACACGATAGCAGCACACGCACAATCGTTGATACGGTTGAGCTTGCCAAAGCCGTCAAAATCGCTTCGCTCTTTGCAAGCGCATCAGCAAGCATTGTGCGCTTGACCATTGAGCCAGGCAATGACAACGGGCCCGGGCGCATCCATATCGCCGCTAATGCAGCCGAAGTAGGCAACAACAGCGGTGTCGTGGATGGGAGCATCAGCGGTGAAGGCAACAAAATCGCCCTCAACGTCAAGTACCTGCAGGATGCCATCAACGCCATCAAGACAGCCCAAGTCTCTATCGAAACCAAAACCGAACAAAATCCTGCCGTCTTCCGCCCCGTGGGTGTTGACGGCTATATCCACATCGTCATGCCGATGATGGTGCGCTAAAGGAACGCTATCCATGACGGAAGTCAAACGTGCACTAGCGATAGGCGCGCATCCCGACGATGCCGAATTCGGTGCCGGTGGTACATTGGCTCGCCTGGCCCGTGAAGGCTGGGAAATCACCTACATCGTCGTCACCAACGGCAACAAGGGCACACACGACCGCGCCTTCAGCCCATTTGAGTTGTCTGCTACCCGTGAAATCGAGCAACGCAAAGCACTCGACGTGTTGGGTGGCAAAACACACGCTATCCACCTGCGCTACAACGACGGCGAGCTCGAATCGTCTGCCGCCCTACGCCTCGAAATGGCGCTCTACATCCGGGTGCTCAAACCAAATCTAGTCTTTAGCCACGACCCGTGGAAGCAGTACATGTGGCATCCCGATCACCGCGCCGTCGGCTTTGCCGTGATTGACGGCTTGGTATCAGCCCGCGACCATCTGTTTGTACCGGGCATGATGCAGGTCGGCATCGACTTGTGGCGCCCCGAAACACTCTACCTGTGGGCGGCCGAACAACCCGACCACTTCGAAGACATTACCAACACGCTCGACATCAAAATCGCCTCGCTGCGCGAGCACCACACCCAGCTCGACAACGCCAACGGCTGGGAAGATCGCGTACGCACCCGCGCCGCTGAAATCGGCGCACCACACGGGTTTGCCGCCGCTGAGGGATTCAAAAAGATGATCGTGTAGGGCGTCTGTTTAGACAATCTCAATATCGCTGTCCAACCATACCACGTCGGGGCGCGTCTCTTCGATAAAACGAAAGACGGCCTCGATTTGTTGTTGGGCGTGGTCGGCACGTGTCGATACGGCCGCAAATCCCAGCATGGTGCGCCCGTGCAGATCGTGGTAGCCGACTTCAGCCACTGCCACGTTGTAGCGCGACTTGATGCGCTCTGTCAGCGATTTGACGATGGAGCGCTTTTCTTTCAGTGAAAAAACAGCTGGTAAGTGTAACGATGCGGTGCCAACGGCCACAATCATCAGTTCCAACTCCATGGCACCTGAAACGCCGTGGGCGGTGCATGCAACGGCAATGTATTGCGTTCGGCACGCAAGGCAACCGTCATGCTGCGCAAGCGCTGTGGTGCACTACTCTCCAGCCAAAGCTGCTTGCGCGCCGTATCAACGTGCATCAAATGGGCAAGTTGCCAACTCAGCGCTACGTCGTCGTCGC
>JACCDP010735596.1_pt1 | contig 40552 bp, 31 predicted proteins | sample 7445841 | NCBI WGS metagenome assembly JACCDP01 (sample SAMN15323441, study PRJNA562643) | freshwater metagenome | isolation source: river surface water | place: USA:Blue River Watershed | collected 2017-08-17 | reverse complement strand
ATTTGTGCCCGGATTGGATAAAGGATAAAGCTGATAAATGACGTTTTAAATAAAATTCTATGAATTTCAATATTCCAATTAATTGAAAAAAATTAAAGTGTGAAGGTGAGTGTCCTCCTTCTGTGTAAACATTAGGAGGAGACCCTGAGTCCGAGTGTGAAGTCCTCCTACGATTAATCTATAGAGGAAACAAAAATGACAGAGTGTTCGTGTCAGCTCCCGCTTTGTATCCTACGTAACTTTTAATAATGACCGAAACATAAGTGAAGGTGATAGTGAAGTAGGACTCACTCTCACTCTGTCATTTGTAGCCCCGGCGGTAATCGAAACCACATTTAGCGTTTAGGAAACGCTCGTTCTATCCGTTGAACTACAGGGCCAAAAAATAGTTTACGACACCTTACTACCTGGTTTTACCAGATCAGATGGTGATAAGAGTTTCAATTGGCCATTGGCATCTTCAGCCATTAAAACCATTCCTTTAGATTGAATGCCTTTAATTGCTCTTGGGGCTAAATTCACCAAAACACAAACCTGCTTGCCTATCAAATGTTCAGGGTCAAAATGCAAAGCAATACCAGACACTATAGTGCGGGTTTCAAAACCCAAGTCAACTTCTAATTGTAATAATTTGTCAGCTTTCTTAACCTTTTCAGCGGCAATGATCTGACCAATTCTAATGTCCATTTTGCCAAAATCATCAAACTGAATTTCAGACTTTGGTGCTTCAATCTCAGCCTCTACTGCCGGAAGTTTAACCGCCTCTATGGCTGCTTTATTGGCCATCAATTGATCGATTTGTAATTGAATGACCTCATCTTCAATATTGCTGAACAAATGTTCAGGTGCACCCAATGCATGATCAGGATTTAATTGCTCAAATTGCGCCTTCACAAAAGCAGATTTTTGGGTATTTAATTGTTGCTCTAAACGCTTAGCTGTAAATGGCATAAAAGGTTCCATCCACCAAGCCAAATGAGCGCAAACTTGTAAGGCATGATACATGATGGTATCAGTTCTAGCCTGGTCTGTTTTAACAGTTTTCCAAGGTTCGTTATCGGCTAAGTACTTATTGCCCATTCTGGCCATGTTCATCAATTCAAACAAAGCCTCTCTGAACTTAAATTGACGGATATTTGCTTCAATGGCCTTATGAGATTGCATAATGCCCTCAATCAGGTCGTATTCAAAAGGTGATGCCTGTTGCGAATGAGGCACTTTGCCATTGTAAAATTTATGGCTTAAGACCATTACTCTATTCACAAAATTGCCAAGAATAGCCACTAATTCACTGTTGTTTCTGGTTTGGAAATCCTTCCAACTAAAATCTGCATCTTTGCTTTCAGGGGCAATGGAACACAATACATAACGCAGAACATCAGCTTGCTCAGGGAAATGTTTAAAATAATCTGCCATCTCAACACTCCACTTTCGGCTGGTACTCATTTTATCACCCTCTAAATTCAAAAACTCATTTGCTGGTACATTGTCTGGCACTATATAAGACCCTTCCGCCTTCAGCATAATTGGAAATATAATGCAATGAAATACGATGTTGTCTTTGCCAATGAAGTGGATCAATCGGGTATCCTCTTGTTTCCACCATTTAGACCAATCAGCCTCACTATTAACTTTTACTACTGAATGTTCAGGGTAAGTAAACTCATGCTGACCCGAGCTAATTTCTTTAAAAAACTGTTTGGTGGCTGATATATAACCGATAGGCGCATCAAACCAAACATATAATACTTTGCCCTCTGCATTTGGCAAAGGCACTTTTACGCCCCAATCCAAATCGCGGGTCATGGCACGCGGGGTTAATCCACCATCTATCCAACTCTTACTCTGCCCGTAAACATTGGTTTTCCAATCGTTTTGATGGCCTTCTAACAACCATTCTTTTAACCAAGGTTCATAATTTTGAAGTGGTAAATACCAATGTTTGGTTTCCTTTTTAATCGGAACTGAATCAGATAAAGTTGAAACAGGATTGATCAATTCATCAGGACTCAAAGACTTACCGCATTTTTCACACTGATCACCAAAAGCGCCTGGGTATTGGCAATTCGGACAAGTCCCTTTAATGTATCTATCAGCTAAAAACGTTTGTTGAGCCTCATCAAAATATTGCTCTGAACGCTCTTCCACAAACAATCCCTTATCGTATAATGTTTTGAAAAACTCTGAGGCTGTTTCATGGTGTGTTGCGTGACTGGTTCTATGGTAAACATCAAAAGCAATCCCAAACTGCTCAAAGTTGTGTTTTAACAAAGCGTGGTACCTATCAATAATGGCCTGAGCAGTGGTATTTTCCTTTTGCGCCTCAATTGGAATGGCTGTTCCATGCTCATCACTGCCACAAACAAACAAAACTTCCTCACCTGCATTGCGCAAAAAACGGGTGTATATATCAGCGGGTAAATAAGCGCCTGCAATGTGCCCAATATGTTTAGGCCCATTGGCATATGGCAATGCAGCAGTTACGAGGGTTCTTTGAAACGAAGTCATTGATTGTCAATCGAAATTGATGCAAAGATAAGGGCTGAAATCCTGCAAATGAAGATTTTTTAAACTGACCGGGATATTTTTTTGGTAAAAACAAAATCAATTTATACTTTTGCAGTCCTTTAGAAAGATTGCCCGATCGTCTAATGGCAGGACTAGAGTTTTTGGTACTCTGTATGTTGGTTCGAATCCAGCTCGGGCAACTCCTTCCAGGGAACTTAAATTCCATAGCGTGTCAGTCCTTAACAAAGTTAAAATCTTCAGCGGCTCTGCATCCAGAGTATTGGCTTCTAAAATTGCCGAATATTATGGTACAACCCTTGGGGACCTGACCCTTAACAAATTCAGCGATGGTGAAATGCAACCAAGCTTTAACGAATCAGTCAGAGGATGTGATTTGTTTTTGGTTCAATCAACCAACCCTCCTGGAGACAATCTTTTAGAATTATTGTTGATGATAGATGCCGCTAAACGCGCTTCTGCCAATCACATTACTGTAGTGATTCCTTACTACGGTTATGCCAGACAAGACCGTAAAGACAAACCACGTGTATCTATCGGTAGTAAAATGATAGCCGATGTATTGAGCGCTGCTGGCGCCAATCGTGTTATCACTATGGATTTACACGCTCCACAAATTCAAGGTTTCTTTAACATGCCTGTTGACCATTTGGATTCTTCAGTTGTGTTCATTCCATACATTCAATCTTTAAAACTCGAAAAATTAGTGATTGCTGCGCCAGACGTTGGGGCTTCAAACAGAAACAGAGAGTATGCAAAAGTATTGGGCGTCAATATGGTCATCTGCGACAAAGAAAGAAGAAAAGCCAACGAAATTGCCAGCATGACCATCATTGGTGATGTTCAAGATATGGATGTTGTATTGGTTGACGACCTTTGCGACACTGCTGGTACGTTATCAAAAGCGGCGAAATTAATTAAAGACAATGGGGCAAGATCGGTGAGAGCCGTTTGTACACATCCAGTTTTAAGTGGCAAAGCTTATGAAAACATCGAAAGCAGTGTTTTAGAGGAATTAATCGTTTGCGATACCATTCCAATGAAACACAACAGTCCTAAAATCAGAGTCCTATCAGTAGCGCCTTTGATTAGTAAAGCCATCAGAAATATCCACGAACATGGTTCAGTAAGTTCCTTGTTCAAGCTTGATAATAGTTTCCAACCCAATTTAATTTAAAAAGAAAAATGAAAACCGTAGCACTAACAGGTGAGTTAAGGTCCGATTTAGGCACCAAGCACTCAAGGGCAATGAGAAACGAAGGTAAAGTACCATGTGTATTATATGGCGGAGGTGATCACATTCACTTCTACGTATATTCACCAGACTTTAAAGCCCTCGTTTACACGCCGAACACTTACAAAGTTCAATTAACAATCGATGGCAAAAAGTACATGGCAATTTTGCATGACATGCAATTCCACCCAGTGAATGAAGCCATCTTACACGCTGACTTCTTAGCAGTAGACGAGAAAAAACCAGTAACTGTATCAATTCCAGTTCTTATTGAAGGTAATTCTCCAGGTGTAAGAGCCGGTGGTAAATTGATCCAAAAAATTCAAAGATTAAAAGTTAAAGGTTTGATCAGCAACATTCCTGATGCAATCAACGTTAACATTGATCAATTGGATTTAGGTCAATCAATCAAAGTTAAGAACATTGAAGCTTCTAACATCGAATTGTTAGACAACAAAGACAACGCAATCGTTACCGTTAAGATGACAAGAAACGTTGTTAAAGAAGAAGCTGCTGATAAAAAGTAATTAGCACTTTCGCAATAATTTTGAAGACCCCTCAGCAATGAGGGGTTTTTTTATTTGACTTTGAAGGTCTTTACACAATGGTTTTGAGCAAACCAATAAGGCAATTCATTCATATGGTTAAAGGCTTTAGTCACCATTAAATTGGCAGTTTTACCTACTGTAATACTGCCATGGGTCTTTTGTAATCCCATCGCTTTTGCAGCATTAATGGTTAAAGCATTAAAACCTTCTTCAGGCAATAAGCCATTGTATAAACAGGCCAAACTCCAAGTGAAGAACAAATTGTAATGTGGGCTACTTCCAGGATTAAAATCAGAGGCAATTGCCACTGGCAATCCGGCATCAACCATGCGGCGAGCTGGCGTATATGGAATCTTCAAAAAGAAAGAGCTCCCCGGCAATGCAACAGGCATGGTATCACTTTGTAACAAACAATCTATCTCTTGTTCTGATAAGTGTTCTAAATGGTCTACAGACAAAGCTTTATTGGCCACCGCTACTTGCACTCCGCCGGTTAAACCCAATTCATTGCCGTGTATTTTAGCCGGCAAGCCATAGCGCTGTGCCGCGGAAAGTATGGTTTGTGTTTCTTCAGGGGTGTAAAATCCTTTATCACAAAACACATCAATAAAATCTGCCAAGCCCTGTTCTGCAATAACTGGCAACATTTCATTGATGATCAATTGAATATAGGCCTCTCTGTTGTATTGATAGGCTTTTGGCATGGCATGAGCGCCTAAAAAAGTCGCTTTAATCACTATAGGCATAGCTGCTTTTAAGCGCTTAATCACCCTTAGCATTTTTAATTCTGCTTCAACAGATAAACCATAACCACTCTTGATCTCAAGTGCACCTGTTCCACACAACATGGCTTGTTCAACAAAGCCCTTAGCATAGTTGTACAAATCATCTTCAGACATTTCTTGCAAACGAAGTGCAGAATTCAAAATACCACCACCCTCTGTGGCAATGTCTTCATAGGTTTTACCCTGCAAACGCATTACATATTCGTTGTGTCTGGAAGCGGCAAAAACCATATGGGTATGAGAATCTACAAAAGCAGGCATTACCCAATGATCACTTAAGTCTATGGTATTGCCCTCATAGTTTGGGCAATCTTGCATTGAACCATAATCGGCAATAAGACCATTTTCAACCTTAATGTAAGCCTTTTCAAGTTTGTTGATTTGTTGCATATTGCTGCCCTTCAGACATTCTACACCTTGGTCTAGAATACCATGAATTTGTGCTATGTTTGTAAGTAGATAGTCCGATTCACTCATGATTAATGCTTCAGAATTAAAATCAATTATAAGCAAAGGTAAAGCAAATTTCATTGCCGAAACAGCCCGTGTATTTGGTAAAGTCCATTTAGGCGATGAGGTAAGCATTTGGTATGGTGCCGTATTGCGCGGTGACGCCGATCATATTCACATTGGCAACCGAAGCAATGTTCAAGACAATGCCACTATTCATGTTGATCCGGGATTTCCAGTAAACATTGGAGAATCTTGTATTATAGGCCATGGCGCAGTAGTGCATGGCGCTAAACTGCACAACAATGTTTTAGTGGGTATTCATGCTACAATATTGAATGGGGCTGTGATTGGCGAATACAGTATTATTGGCGCCGGGACGGTGGTCACTGAAGGGGCTGTAATACCGCCCTATTCATTGGTTTTAGGCATACCAGGTAAAGTGGTTAAAACCATATCAGATGCCCAAAAAGAAAAAATCATTAAAAATGCAGATGCCTACGTGGCGCTGAGTAAAATCTATTTAGAAGCTAAATAATCTTACCAAAATGGTGCTGAGCATATTGTTCGAATTTCTCAGGATCTTTGAATTTTTTTGGCTGCAGCACCAGTCCACTCTTGTCTTTATCTGAAAAGCCACTAAATAAGCCTTTTTTATCTTCCTGATGGTGCTCTGATCTGAGCATCAATATGTGCTCATATAAGTCAATATCGTAGGGCAAAAACTGATTTAAAAGCCTTAAACCATAGTTGTGATTGATAAATGACTTGCCTTTATTGGGATCAATAAAAGTAGCCAATAATTGGCTGAGGGTATCTTTTGATTCCCAGCCTACAGATAGGCCACTTAACCTTTGCATTGGGCAAACAGGCGGTAAATCAAAATTCAATAAATTAAACAAGGCTCTGTGCTGGGGTTGTTCCAATAAAGCATGTTTATTGATATCTGTTAGCAAAAGAATCACTTCTGCCTGAAGGCCTTTTAGCTTGCCTGGCTTGGCCAATAGTTCATATGGATAATGCAGGTTGCCTGTTTCATATAAAGCATACAATTGTTTGGCAGCATACAATTCAGATTGTAATGCAATCATGCTGTCTACACCGGCTATAACAATGATTTTTTTAGCTTTTAAAACCTGTTGGTATTCCATAGAATCGGCCAAAACTGAATAAAAACTGCCCGAGTTGGCCATGGTAAACTTAGCACCAATTACCACTACCTCAGGTTGATCTGGTGGCTCTGGTACTGCAATATTAACATACTTAACAAAGTGTTTAACAGCATTGTGTTTGAAGAAGGTAACTTGGTTAAAATTGTTGATGTGTTTATTGAGTTGCTCTAGTGCATTTTTGGCATCAGGACACCAAGCTATTTGCCCATTATTCTTTTTAACATTGGTCTCAAACTCAAATAGCAGTTTATCGAGGTTTTCTGACACTTTCCATCTCGAATAGGTCAAACGTTTTTTTAGCAAATCAATATCATTGAATTGTTTCAAATGCATTGCTAATGCTTTTAAATACCTGTCTTGAGCTTGAATGAATGACATACTAAAAAACAATATTATCTATAAGTCTAACCCCTTCAATATGGGCTGCAATTAACACTACATTTTTATGCTTTTTAAACCATTTTTTACCCAAATTTAGGGTATCTGCATGGGCTAAAGTTAAGTACTCCACTTCTATGTGTTTTTGAGATAATAAATGCGTGGCGTATTGAAGAGCATCTTTTGCTTCTATGTGTTGCGATAGGCGTTTAATCATATCGAGCATTTTGTATAATTGACTGGCTAAATCAACGCCTTGTTTACTTAATCTGAGATTGCGTGAGCTCATGGCTAAACCATTACTCAAACGCACCGTATCGCAAAACTCTAAATCTATTTGCGGAAAATAAGCTTCTTTTAGGACTTTAATTACCATGCATTGCTGATAATCCTTTAAGCCAAAATACGCTTTGTTGGGCATTACATAATTAAATAGGCGATTAACCACTTGTACTACTCCATCAAAATGACCTGGTCTGTTAGGGCCTTCTAAAACCGAATTCAAATGCCCAAGATCTAAGCTAATAGGTTCATAGGTTTTAGGATACATACCATCATGATCAGGCATAAACAAAACATCACAACCAGCCTTTTCTAAGAGCTGTATATCATTACTAAGATTCTGAGGGTAGTTGTTGTAATCTTCTAAATTATTGAATTGTTTTTTATTGATAAAAATGGAAACAACAGTGATGTCATTCTCTTGGATAGAAGCTTTCACCAACTGAATATGACCATCGTGCAAAGCGCCCATTGTTGGAACAAAACCTATACTCTGCGACTGCTTGCGCAAAACCGTTAAATGTTCTTGTAGTTCTATTTGGGTTTTAAATAGCTTCAAACCATTACAAAATAAGAGCTTAGATCCTATTTTGCAAAATTAAAGTCTTAACAAAATCCACTACGAAGTAGTCCTGTATCGGTTCAAAAAAAGCTTTGCCCTTACGGTAAATGCAGCGCTAGCATTTGGCAATTCACGTTCTAACTTAAATACCAGATCGGGAATGAGTTCCGGAAAATGCTGTACATATCTTTCTAATATGGTGATTGAAAACGCTCTGAGGGCTGCTTCAGCTTTCAAATCTTCTAGTGTATTGTAGGCCAGTTCCAATACAGTTTCAATTTGCTTTCCCATTAGTTCAACCGATTGAAAGACCTTAAGCACATTGCGCTTTATACCAGATTTAGCCTTAAAAGCATTGGCGGCATGTAATAATAAAGAAGTATACTTTGATTGGTATAAGTCCGGATGCTCTGTAAAACAATGTGCCAAAATCCAAGAGGCATTATAAGCACTATAATAATCCTTATGACTTAAGGCCTCTACCACGTCTGCTAATAAGACGTTGTCTATGGCGCAAGCATTGGCCATCTGTTTAATCCCCTGAATAGACTTGATATGATCAAATGTTAAGCTCATAAAAAAAGCCCTCAATTGAGGGCTTTCTATTGTTTTTAAATAGGATTAATGTCTGATAACAAGTTTCAATACACCGTAGTTGTAACCACCGTTACCAACTGCTGTTACAATGTAAGTACCAGCTTGAAGCGCTTTAGTATCTAGAGCCACTTCATTCGTTGCTGAAGTCATTTTACCAATGATCTTGGTCATTACTGTTTTGCCCGTGAAGTCTAATACTTTAACGGTTACATCTTCAACGTTACCTTTAATATCTATGCTAACATTTACAACATCATCAGATGGGTTAGGATATAACTTCAAGGCATTTGAAGATTTAGTGTTTTGAACATCATTAACATTGGTGAAATACTGTTGGCATTCGAAGAAGCCTCTACCATGCGTACCAGCATATATTGACCCTCTGTTTCTGCCTGGGAATGTGTATTGACGAATTGATAAAGTTGCTACTTTAGGGAATTTATTAGTCGCGTTGGTTTGTGCTGACCAAGTTGCACCGCCATCATCAGAAGCGTATACGCCCAAGTCTGTAGCTAAGAACATTAAATTAGAGCTGCTCAAAGCAATTAAACCATCATACACCGGCATTGCTGGTAAATTATTGGTGATATTAGCAAAGCTTGCAGTTGTACCCAACATGTTTGTGCCTTTGTAAACATAATTACTAGAGCCATATTGACCTAAGGTAATCAAGGCTGAATTGTTATCATTTGGATCTAAGCAAATAGATGAAATAGCTCTTGAGCCATTAGCTGTAAAGCCTAAATCTTTAAAACTTATGCCTGGTGGTACAGCATTGTATGCAGACCATTTGTAATAAGTAGCAGAATTAATACCATCAATGCGGTAGATGCTGTTGCTATTTGTGATGAATAATGAATTACCATCATTGGTTGGTTCTAAATCCCATACTTGACCACCACCAATTGCAGACGTTAACATATACCATTCTGGCTCTTTTTGGAAATCAGTTACTCCAACACCCATCCAAACTGAACCATTAATAGCTAAGAATAATCTTGAAGTATTATTATTTGGATCCGGATGCTCCCACAAACGGAACTTTGCGTTAAATGGTGCATAGTTTGAAGAATGATTGTGTTCACAATATTTGGCTGTATCTGATAAGCTTAAAAATGTTCTAGCGATTCTTCTGTCCCAAAGACAAGATTGAGTTTTACCAAAGTCTCTTGAACGGGTAACATTAGCATAGTAAGTTTCAGCAAAGATGATTGAGTTATCTTTTACAGATATTTCGGTTTGGAAACCATCACCACCTTTAATTTCAACAGCAGCTTTTTTGGTATTACCTTTTTTGTTGATATACTGAGTGCCGTTGTCTTGAGTACCACCTACAACATTGCCCATATAATCTGCAGCAACTGCATAGAATTGAGTAGCATTAAAGCCTTGGTTTTTAGCTGTAAATGTTCTGGCATTATCTGAGCTGAAGAACAATCCACCATCATTACCACAAATCAAAGTTGGAGGTGTAGTGCTCATATCCCATTGTAATACGTGCTTATCAGCGTGTACATAGGCAGGATTAGCTCCGCCAAAATCATTTAGTGATGCTATGTATTTAGGATTGTTGCCTTCTCTCCATTCAGCTAATGTTACGCCGCCCATTATGATATGGTTTTTATCTAATGGGTTAACAGTAATAACATTATTATAATAACCTTGAGAACTTGCTAATGAAATCAATGGGTCAAAGTAATTCGAACTTGCAGCCACGATTTGCTCCCAGCTACTACCTGCATCTTTAGTTCTGAATACGCCTACTAATTTAGAGTCATTGCCAGATACCATGATGTAAACATAATTTGGATCTTGCGGAGAAATAGCTATTGAAGCTCTTGATATACCAACGTTTGGAGGCGTAATGGTAGTCCAAGTAGTACCTTCATCTGTACTTTTAACGATTGTAGATGCAGACTGTGCAATTACCATACCGTCTACAGCAACTTTAACTTCTTTACTATTACCAGTTTTGGCCATAGTCCATGTTGCGCCACCATCTAAAGATTTTCTTATACCACCTGAAGTAGAAGCATAAATAATGCTCTTACCTGAGCGCATATCTGCTGCCATTGAATTGACATTACCATAATTGGCAGTAGCTGTCAATCTTGTAAACGATCTGCCACGGTTAGTTGATCTAAAAATGCCTGCACCAGCAAAACCAGGAGTTCCCAAGGCAGTTCCTGTTACAGATACAAATTCTCCCTCACCAGTACCATAACAGATTTCACCTGAAGCAGCTTGTGCAATACATGAAACGTTTAGGTTTTCTTGGTAATCATTAATTGGTGTCCAAGACAAACCTCTTGTAGTTGATTTAAACAATCCGCCACTTACACCACCAACATACATGATATTGGTTGAGTCTTTGTCGATTAAGAAAGCTCTTGTTCTACCACCAACATTGTCTGGTCCTAATTCATTCCAAACAGAGTTAACAGCACGTTTAGTTTGCATCTTCATTGACGCTTCAACTGCTGCCATGTATTCTTCAGGACTAACCATGCCTGTAGCAGGATTATTTCTTAAAGCACCAAAATACTCTGACATACCAGCAGCAATTTTTCCGCCGGCCCTCTGGAAAGTTAACACTTCGTCAATTTTAGAAGAGCTTCTAGGTTTGTAGTCACTCGATTTAAAAGAGAGAGTGCTGATACCATAAGTGGCACCACACACAGCAAAAACAAGTAAGATTTTATTTTTCATAAAATGTCTAAATAACAATTTTTCAAATGTAGCAAAAAATTAGAAGTCAAGCAATATATTTTTATATGTGCTTTTCGGCGTGATAAGAGGACCTAACCATAGGACCGCTTTCAACGATTTTAAAGCCTTTCTCCTCCCCTAAAGTTTTATAAAAAGCAAACTGTTCTGGGGTAATATAATCTGCTACTTCAAGATGCATTTTAGTAGGTTGCAAATACTGGCCTAGGGTTAATACATCACATCCATTAGCCAGCAAATCATCCATAGCTTTCGCCACTTCATCTGCTGTTTCGCCCAAGCCTAGCATTATGCCACTTTTAGTTCTTGCGCCTAAAGCTTTAGTACGTTTAATTTGTTCTAAACTTCTTTCATATTTAGCCTGTGGTCTTACCAAACGGTATAACCTTTCAACTGTTTCCATGTTGTGGCTTATGACTTCTGGTTTTTCATTCACAACCATTTCTAAAAGATCCCATTGCGCTTTGAAATCGGGAATAAGTGTTTCCATGGTCACACCTGGATTTTGAAGTTTAACTTCTCTGATAGTGGCTGCCCAAACGCCTGCGCCTTTATCTTTGAGTTCATCGCGGTTAACAGAAGTAATTACCGCGTGTTTGACTTTCATTAATTTTATTGCTTCTGCTACACGCTTAGGTTCATCTAAATCATATTCATTTGGACGACCTGTAGCAACAGCACAAAATGAGCAACTTCTAGTACAAACATTCCCTAGAATCATAAAGGTAGCAGTACCAGCGCCCCAGCATTCAGCCATATTAGGGCATTTACCATCTTCACAAATCGTATGTAATTTATGGGTCTGAACAATCTTTTTAACCTCAGCATAGGTTTCGCCTAATGGTATTTTTATTTTTAACCAATCAGGCTTAGTTCTTTTTCTTGGTGAATTAATGGTCAATTCGCTCATATTCAATAACTGTTTCCAAATGCAAAACTAACATAAAACGCAGAAAAAACGCTTTTGTTTGCAACACCATGTAATATTTCTGGTTTGCTAGGTAAATAATCAATCATGCAACCCAACTCAATGGACCTAAATTCATGGCTGTAATACCCCCAATTAAAATTGACGCCTGCTTTAAAAGACAAACCCATCAGCATTTTGGTCTCATTGAAACCGTATCTGAAAGGTGCATAGCCAACAATATCTTCATATTTATGAACCTCTGGATTGTACTTAACAGATTTTGTTACATACTGAAGATTAATTGGATCCGGTACTTCAATCACTACATAATTTGGTTTTAAAAACCCTAAACATGGGCCCATGGCGCCAAAGAGATTAATGCCAACACTGTTTTTATTAGCCTTCTCAGATAAAGTTTGATTGATGCCAAACAAAGGTCTGAAGGCATACAAACGGTTAACCTTCGCATAAATATAAGGTGTAGTGCCATACAACTTTTGATTCATGATCTTTTTCTCTCTAAAGTCATGAATGCCAGAAAAAGCCAATTCCAATAACTGACTTTTTTGTTTCTTGGCGGGTGAGAGATGTCTGTAAAATAAGCCCAAACCAGATGGATTCATTAGGCCTCCAAATTGGTTTGAGGCATCTTCAAAAGTTATATCATAGGCTTCTTGTGCCTTTAGATTAATGTTGATCATTAAACAAAGGGCCAAAAAAAGGCAGCTTAAATATTGCCTATTTTTAATATAGATTTGCAAGCGCATATGACTACATCAAAAGTAATATATTCAGGTGAATTAAGAACCAAAGCTGAACATTTAGCTTCAAAAAATACTATCATAACAGACGCTCCAACTGATAATCATGGTAAAGGAGAAGCCTTTTCGCCAACAGATTTAGCAGCCACTTCCTTAGCATCCTGTATGTTAACCGTATTGGGTATTTATGCTCAAAACCATGATATAGTAATGGACGGCTCGCATGCTGAAGTCACTAAAATAATGAGTCAAGAAGGTCCGAGAAGAATTGTAGGAATAAATGTTGATCTTGTAATTTGTAGCCCGCGTGAGCTTACTGATCATGAAAAAATTGCCTTGGAAAGAGTGGCAAAAACTTGCCCTGTTTCATTGAGTCTGCATCCTGATTTAAAACAGTCAATTACTATTGACTATCAACTCAAAGCCTGAACTGTGCTATCAGCACTAATGCCATTGTGATTGGCAACATAAGTAGCTTGCTTGTTTTTAATCACCAGTACTTGAGGGGATTGGTGCTCTACATGATACCTTGAAGCTATCTCGTTAGAAATATTTCTGTGATTGAGCAGATCTAAAAGAAATACATGCTCAGTTTTAGAGTCTGCTGGCCAATGTCTTTCAAAACGATCTTTCACCATGCAACTGATACTGCATCTGGTGGAATGTTTAAAAATTATAATCGGCTGACTAATAGAAGTTTGATCAATGTCAGTTAACTGATTTATATCTGTTAAATTGATCCAATTCATACTTCGATTTAAGCTGGGATAATTGTTTGCTCTGGCTTACTTTTGTAAACTGAAGGGCAACGGTCTCTTCTGCCACCACAAGAGGCCATTAATGTTAAGACCAAAACCAAACCTAATATTGTTGTTATATTTTTCATTGTAAATATTGTCACACAAAAGTAACACTAATCCGCTTAAACCAGAAATAAATTTATTGGTTGACCAAGCCCTTAACATAGGGGTTGATGCCTTTATATATCAAAACAAAGCCCAATTAGGAGACCTAGTGAATTTTGTTGCTAGCCAAGCCAATCTCCGCGAAAACTTTAAAAGAAAACTGCCAGCATTATTAGCAGCTGGCGGATTTGTAAGCAAACGCAGTTTGGAACAAGCCAGCTCTGAAAAAACAGCTCAAATCAAAGCGGAACTTTGGCCATACTCTAAACGCATTTTAAGTCTTTGTGCAGGCTTGGGGATTGATGATTTAGCCTTTTCCAAAAATGGTGCTGAAGTAACAAGTATTGATGCCGATGCCGAACTGAATGAGATATTTCAATACAATGCTCAACTATTGGGCATTGATTCTATTGTAAGGCAAACGGATACAGCAGAACATTTTTTAGACACCCATCTTCATGAAAAGTTTGACATGGTTTATCTAGATCCAGACAGACGACAGGATGATAAAAGACAAATTCTTTTATCAGAGCATAGTCCAAATGTGGTGGCACTTCAAAATGTATTGTTTGATTTTGCCCCTAGAATAGTCATAAAATGCTCCCCTATGTACGACTATGAAATGGGCCTCAAAGAATTGAATAACGTTGCTCATTTTTACAGCATTTCTGTTCAAAACGAAATGAAAGAGCTGTTAATTGAGTTGCAGCAAAACCATGTAGGACCAGCACAAATGACTTGTATTGATATTCAAAAAGACAAGGTAGTCCAAAAGCGTTTTGATGGTATAAAACAAACAAATGCCATAACGGAAGGCATAGGACAATACTTTATAGAAACCTTTGCTTGTATCAATAAATTAAGGCAACAATGGAACTATGCTGATCAAGAACATTTAATGGCTATTCAAGCTCAGTTTGGCTGGTTTAGCAGTCATATTATTCCTGAACAAACCATGGGAAGAGTGTTTAATATCAAACAGCATATGCCCTTTAATACCAAGGCTTGTAAGGCATATTTGAAAGACTTAGGCATTAGCAAAGCCAATATTAAAACCCGTGGGTTAAAGTTTAATACCCAAGACACCTATAAAAACTTACAAGTAAAAGAAGGCGGGGAAGATTATTTATTTATTACCCCATTCCAAGGCTCTGCAATTATGTTGCATTGCACCTATTAGGCATTCACCTTTTTGATGTATTCTTCTATTGCTTTCACAATAGATGGATTATCTTTAGTAGGCGCTGGAATATTGCATTTGAGCTTGTGCTCTGCTATTGCTCTTTGGGTGCTTTCTCCAAATGCAGCCAAACGTGTATTATTTTGCTTAAACTTAGGGAAGTTGTCAAATAAAGATTTAATGTCAGCAGGGCTGAAGAAAACGATGATGTCATAAAACACATTTTCTAAATCACTCAAATCAGCAGAAACGGTTTTATAGAAAGTAGCTTCCTCAAAAGCCAATTTATGTTTTTTAAAGAAATCAGGTATGGTAGATTTTCTAATATCAGAACAAGGGAATAAATACTTTTCAGTTTTGTGGTTTAAGACCAAGTTTAAGAAATCTGATTCCAAGTTGGTCTTTGGATAAAACACCTTGCGCTTTCTTAAAAAAATATACTTTTGGATATACAAACCAATGCCCTCGGTCAAACAGAAATACTTCATGTCTTGAGGTATCTCAATTCTCAATTCCTCAACCACTCTAAAGAAATGATCAACTGCATTTTTAGAGTTGAAAATTATAGCTGTATGATTCAGAATGTTAACCTTCTTGCGTCGGATGTCTTTGCCAGGAACGGCATCGACCTGAATAAATGACCTAAAATCAAGCTTGAGCTTATATTTAGCAACTATGTCATCGAATATCGATTTCTTGCCCGTCTCTGGCTTGTTTTGAGAAACAAGTATGGTTTTAACTTTAGCCTCTTTAGTCATATGCTAAAATGGTGTTTATCGATTTGATTAATACCAATAATGGTAAAATTTCGAAGGCGCAAAGATATAAAATTAAAATGAAATTAGATTGGTTTTGCAAAAAGCGCCCTGAAAATACGAACTTAAAGATGCTAGTGGCATATACCAACATCATATAAACCACCATTATCACTATGACTATCAACCTCAAATTCAAGGTAGAACTGTAGTAAACCATTAACAAAACTGGCAACAATACCAAACTGGCTGAATAGGCATGAATCCGGTATATAATAGCATAATCCTTGTTCAAAGCTGGTTGACTAAAGGCATAAGCAAACACATTTTTTAGCCATTGATTAATAAGCATTAAAAGAATGGTAAAGCCAGAAACATACAAGACTAACAATAAGTCGGGGGTATCTTGAAAGGCATAGCTTGACTTGATAAAAACAAATAAACCCATCGCCAAACTTTGACTGATGATCAGCCAAGTCATTAATTTACTATTGGTAAACACACTGGTTTGCGTCGTAAAAAACTCATTAAAGCTAATACTACTAAACCATGCTTTATTGATCAGTCGATATTGTAAAGCGTAGGCATTCTTGAAAAACAGAATCAACAAAGCAATCACAAAGGCCCAAATAAAGAGTAGATAATTGTTCAGATTCCTGCGAATTGGAGGGTTATGTGAGGCGGTTAAAGTTTTTCTGAGGTTAATTTTAGACTTTCTAAAAATTTCGCGGTCAAAAGGAATGAACTTGGCATAGAACAAAGTATCTATCCTCAAAATAGAATCTTTATACAAGCTATCAAGCCTCATTAATTCCATAGAATCTTCATGGTTTAATGAAAGCGTATCAATGCCTTGCGCTTTTGTTTGTAAAGCGAAAGTAACGAAAAGCAGCGCTATGATAATTGATTTAAAAATAACTATTGATGCCTAAATGAAATTTTCCGTTTTTAATCAAAATGGGCTCTCCGGCAGTCTTGCCAAGCGCATAAACAATCTGTAGCAAACCCGCTGATGTTTGTAGGCTAGCACCTAATCCAAAACCAATGGCGGTTTGACGAACTGGGGTCTTGAGCGAGTTGTTTTTGTCTTCATAATATGCGCCATTCACAAAGCATTTAACATGACTTAAGGGTGAAAGTAATTTTCTGTATTCTAAATCAAGCATATTGAAGTTGCTTGCAAATATACTTTGTTCATTGAAACCTTTTAAAGAATTCAATCCGCCTTCTCTAAATAATTCATTAAAATAAATTTGATCGGATACTATTTGAGAAACATAACAGCCCAACTTAATGGTTTGAGAACTGTTGATTGGCGAATACAATTCAGCTTTTAAGGCATATTGCCCTTGTAAAGTTTTTAATTTCATGGAATCGTAAATTGATTTTCCGTTCCAAGTTAATTGCTCAATACTAGGTAGTTTAATTAAGTTTTTATAACCTAGAGAGGCCCTGGCTTCAATTTGCAAACCCTTTAGCGGATTTAATGGATTGTCTAATTGTGTGAATTGCCATTGCATGCCATATTGTTGATTGATCATACTATGGGCATTTGGCAAACGTTTAGTTAAGCGAATTTCGGAGGTATCTACTGAATTTAAATTGGTACTACTTCTTTGGTAAAACCATTGAAAACCATTTAAGCCAGAAGTGTAGTATTGGCAACCTATTTGGGTTTGATTGGTGCTAAAACTACTATCGTATTTTAAAAAATTTAATTTAAAATCAAGCCCCAAAGGACTTGCAAATAAATAGGGTAAATTGATGCTGGATTTTAGCTCTTGTGTATTGGGCTTAAAACTTCTCCAATGCAGCTGTAATGCCTTAGCTGACCTAAATAAATTGTTAAGCTTGATTTGCATTTCACCTGTTAACAAAAGCTTGGCATTATTGGCATTGGGTGCAAATCCAAGAACGGCATTGACTTGGTCACATGGTCTTGATTTGACATACACAAAAGGCTTGGCTTTACCTGAAGCATAGAAGGCCATTTGACTGGGGTGTTCTAGACTTAAAAAAGGCAACTGTTGCAATCTACGATCCATGGCTTTGTAGGCCAATTCATTGTAATGCATATTGGGCTTCATGCCAAGATAGGCACCTAGAAATATAGGACTGATTAATTGATTATCTTCTAATTGAATAGAATCAAAGTACATTTTAATGCCACATTGTATTGTAAAACGCACGTTAAGCATAGAATCAGATATTTGAAAACTTGGCTTCACACTTGAAAATGGATACCCATTTTGCTCTAAATGGTTTAAAACCATGAGGGCTTGTTGTAAAAATACCGTTGAATCAATAGCTGTTGAAAATCCTTGAATGGGTGGAATACAAATTGGGCTATCGATCAGTAATTGTGTGACCTTCATTTTGTAGCGAGGCCCCGAATAAAACTCAAGGTAAAAGGTAGAACTATCTTGCTTAATGCCATCCATATTGGCCTCTAAATACCCATTTAGTCGATAGGCATTAATATAGCGATTAATGGCAATGGGCAAATAACTGCTATCTGCAGTTTCAGGAATAGGAATTTTTAATGGGTTACTTGAAACTTTTAGGCGTTTGTTGTCTGACAGCGTAAAAGAAGTGGTCAAAAAATAAATGAACGCTATAAAGGCCGTCGTTTTCAATTGTTGTTGACAAATTTAATTCATAAATACTCACAACCATACAATGTAAACAATAATTTTGTCGTTAATCAAAGTATGAGATCAAAAGCCATTTTTAAATTAGTTATCGGGTTGGTTTTCATAACGCTTATAAGCGCTTGTGGAGGACCCAGAAAATGCAACGGACAACGCGGTATTAAAACAGAAATGGGCACCATGTAATCCCTTATGAAACTGCTCTTTGTTTGTTTAGGAAATATCTGCAGAAGCCCAATGGCTGAAGGTCTAATGGCGCACCATTTAGAACGTTTGGGGCTTCACAATCATATAAAAGTGGATTCCTGTGGCACTGGCGATTGGCATGCTGGCGAATTGGCAGATCCAAGAATGCGTTCAACTGCATTGAAAAATGGGATTGAATTAACCCACAGAGCTCGGCAAATAACCCTTCAAGACTTTGACGTTTTCGATCATATTTTGGTAATGGATCATCAAAATTTAAGCGATGTTGTAGCGCTTAATCCTGGTAAGTCTCACAAGGTTAGACTCATGGCAGATTGGCATCCAGAGCATCAAAACAAAATTGTTCCTGACCCCTATTTTGGAGATCAAAAAGGATTCGATGATGTATTTCATCTACTGACCGAAATCACTGAACACATTGCTAAAGATCTTCATCAACAATAATAAACCTTACCAAGTACATAAACTGTATTTTGGCGCATTAGCTAATATGGCTTTTGCACTTGGCTTATTTATAGCAATAATTCAGCCCGGTATTTTATATACTGATGGGAGTATATTTTCGGCTGTAGCTCTCAAAGATTTGCATGGGGGCCAATTGTACCTCAATGCTTGGGAAAACAAACCCCCCGGAATTTATTACTTAATCGAAGGATTTTTGTTAATGATTCCCAACCCTGTGTATGCTGTTTATGCATTGGCCGTGAGCGCATTTTTATCGATAGCTGCTTGTCAATTTTACATCATTTACAGACAAACAGAATCGTTTGGATTGTCATTGATTATAGCCTTCATAGCCAGCTATTATACGGTCTATAAAAACAATATTGCAGAAGGACTAATGACTGAAATTTATGGTACTGCTTGTGTTATGATAGCACTTGCGGCTTATACCCATTATACTCAGCACAAACAATTTAAACTATTGCTATTAGGCGCTGTAAGTATTGGCGGTAGCTTTTGGTTTAAAGAACCTTTTGTATTACTCTATGCTTGTGTGCTCTTATTGTTCATTACTAAAACCATGCAGCATAAACAAAGACTGCAATTGTTTTTGGCAAGTCTTATACCAACTGTGATTTGCATATTCATGCTTTGGATAGACACAGATGCTAATGGAAACAGGGCTTTAGAAGGCTTTATTGAAGCGTTAAAATACAATTTTAACTACATACAAACGGAACAAGTCATAGGCTATAAAACCAAGCTCAACAGTCTATACGAACACTTCTTAAGGCCTGGTATTGGTTTACTTTTACTTATGCTGTATATGAGTATTAAATTAATGCGCCTCAAAAATAGTTTAGTTGATGTTTTATTATTTTGGGGGATCGTATTATCGGCTGCATTTATATTTTTATCTTCACCTTACGATTTTGGCCACTATTACTTCCCTTTCTTTACCTTATTCTATATAGGATTTGCCTTTATATATGGTCAATTCAATCGATTGTATAAAGGCGCATTAATGTGGTCAGCGGTCTTGCTAGGGCTTTGGCAAATGTATACCATAGACAAAACGCCAGTGAAATTTAGCTTTGAGATAGCAAATTATCAAGAAGATAATATTGTAAAAACACTTAAAAAACACCCTAATAAAACCTTGTTTATTGACTATGTCAACAAAGCTGATTATTACCTTAAATCTGGCTTAAACTATACAACTTTCTTGCCTGTAGCTTTACAAGTTCACTTTAATGAAAGCCCGCAAGGCTTAAAAAACAGAGAACGCATTTGGAAGGAGTTGAGCCAAGACAAACCTGATTTTTTAATCACCACTCATACCACATCTTATTTCTCGTGGTTCTTGCCTGATCCTGACTTTTATAAATCGAATTACACAAAAGTCGACAGTGTCATTAAGGTTGATGAAAATCCTGTGTATTTATGGCAACTTAAGTGAACTTAAGATATTACATTTGCAGCATGCAATTTGAAAATTCTTTAGCATTTGCAAGGAAAGCAGACAGTGAAGACGCATTGTCAGGATTTAGAGCAGAATTTTATATACCTGAAATCAATGGAAAGCCAAGTATTTATTTGACTGGTAACTCATTAGGATTGTTGCCTAGAGCTGCGGAAAAAGCCATTCAAGCGGAACTAGAAGATTGGAAAAATCTGGGCGTTGAAGGCCATTTTAACGGCCAAAACCCATGGTTCCACTACCATAAATTTTTAACAGAAAATGCTGCTAACATAGTTGGTGCAAAACCGATTGAGGTGGTAGTGATGAACCAGCTAAGTTCAAATTTGCATTTCTTATTTGTAAGTTTCTACAGACCCAATCAACAACGCTATAAAATCATTATGGAAGCTGGTGCATTTCCGAGTGATATGTACTTGGTGGAATCTCAAGTTAAATTCCATGGCTTAGATCCTAAAGAAGCCATTATTGAGGTAGCACCAAGACCGGGTGAACATGCGCTCAGACACGAAGACATTATTCAAGCCATTGAAACACATAAAAATGAATTGGCTTTGGTCTTCTTTAGTGGAGTTCAATATTATACAGGACAAGTATTTAATATCAAAGCAATTGCTGCAAAAGCCCATGAAGTTGGCGCATTAGCAGGATTTGACTTAGCGCATGCCGTAGGTAATATTGATTTGCAATTACACGAATGGCAAGTGGATTTTGCTGCTTGGTGCAGTTATAAATATTTGAATTCAGGGCCGGGAAGTGTTGGTGGTGCGTTTGTGCATGAAAAATACGCCAACGATGCAGATTTACCTCGATTTGCCGGCTGGTGGGGACACAATGAAAACGAGCGTTTCAAAATGTTAAAAGGCTTTATTCCTGAGCCTGGTGCAGCTGGTTGGCAAGTCAGTAATGCACCTGTTTTGAGTATGTCTGTACACAAAGCTTCACTTGAAATATTTGCAAAAGCAGGCATGCAACGCCTCATTAAAAAAGGACAGCAATTGAATGCTTACTTGGAATACACTGTTTTAGCAGCTTGTCAAAACAATAAATTTTTGGACTTGAATATTATCACACCGGCAGCACCTGAGAGAGGCTGTCAGTTAAGTATTTTAACCGGTGAAAATGGTAAAGCATTGTTTGATCATTTAACCAATCATGGCGTTATTGCTGATTGGCGCAATCCAAATGTGATCCGTATGGCTCCTGTAGGATTATACAATACCTTTGAAGACCTATACAAATTAGGACAAATTTTATCTGATTTTTAGACTATGAAAAACTACCTTGAAGTAAGCCTTACTGCTACTGAACCAATTGAGGCTCACGTAGAAATTATTACCGCCTATCTATCAGAATTTGGATTCGAAGGATCTGCTGAAGACGAGCAAGTTAAAGCCTATATCGCTGTTGGCGAGCATTCTGAAACCGATATCAAAGTCTTAATCGATGAGTTGATTGAAAAAGGACTTTGTGAAAAAGCCTATCAAATTGAAACCATAGCGCCTAAGAATTGGAACGAAGAATGGGAGAAGAATTATTTTCAACCCATCATTATTGGTGAACAGTGTTTAATCAAAAGCAGTTTTCACCAAACAGATTTAAAGGCCAAATACGAGATTGTAATTGATCCCAAAATGAGTTTCGGCACAGGCCATCATGAAACCACTAGTATGATGGCGGAATACATTTTAGAGCTTGATTTGGCAGATAAAATGATATTGGATATGGGTACTGGAACGGGTATACTTGGTATTCTCGCCTCTATGATTGGTTGCAAAAAAGTTATTGGCATTGACAACGATAGCTGGTGCTATGAGAATGCTCAAGAGAACATTGAAAAAAACCATATTGACAATTTTGAAATGCACTTAGGCGATGCTGGTCTTTTAAAATCTTATCCCAATGCTTTTGATTTGGTAATTGCCAATATTAATCGCCATATTTTGTTGGCTGATATTAAGTACTATCATCAGAGCATGCACAAAGGCAGCACATTGCTTTTGAGTGGTTTTTATGAATCCGATCTTGAAGAGATTGAAAAAGAGTGCTTAAAATATGGACTTAAACGCATTGACTACAAAATGAAGCGTTCATGGGTAGCTGCACAATTTAACTATCAATAAATGGAATTAAATAAGAAGGTTGCAATTGTAACAGGTGTAAGCAAAGGCATTGGTGAAGCCCTTTGTAAAGCGCTGCTTGCTGAGGGTTGTATGGTGTATGGATTAGGCATTAATGCGCCTCCTATCCAAGATCAAAATTTACAATTTATTCCTACCGATATTCGTTCATTTGCAGCGGTTGAATCTGCCATTCAAACCATAGTAAAACAAGAGCAACATGTGCATATACTCATTAACAACGCGGGTTTAGGATATTTTGCTAATGTAGAAGATTTACCATTAGAACAATGGGATCAGATGTTTCAAACCAATATCAATGGCATGTTTTATACCTGCAAATTGACAGTACCGGTAATGAAGCAACAAGGTATAGGTCATATCGTTAATATATCGAGTACAGCTGGTCTTGAAGGTATGCCTATGGTAAGCGGCTATTGTGCCACTAAATGGGCTGTAAAAGGCTTCAGCGAAAGTTTATGGCGCGAATTAAGAGACCACAAAATCAAAGTGACTTGTGTGTATCCGGGCAGCGTTAAAACAGATTTCTTTAGAAACAGCCCAGGTATACAGGCGCATGATTATATGCTTATGCCATCAGACGTTGCTGAGCTTATTTTACATGCACTTAAAGCACCAGATAATTGTCATCAGGTGAATTTAGAGATAAGACCTCTGCAACCTAAGGGGCCAAAAACCAAACAATAATATTAATCATTAGGCGTTATTTGCTCGTGAAATTCCTTAAATCCTCTAGCCTGTTTTGCTTGCTTATACTGTGTATACAGTCATGCAAAAAGGAATTGATATTTATAAAGGATCCGGTGGCCATCAACTTGTCTGAAGACACTGTGTTTTTTGATACCGTTTTTACGAAATTAAATGGCGGTAACTATCCGCGTTCAATTACCAAAAAAATGATGGTCAGCAACCCGTACAAAGAAAGCATTAAGCTCAATGTATCTGTTATGGGCGGAAATCAGTCGGCCTACAGAATTAATGTAGATGGGCAAACCGGCAGAGTGATTAGAGAGGTTGAAATTCTACCTAAAGACAGTGCCTGGGTATTTATTGAAGCCAGCTTAACGCCCAATAACCAGACCTTACCTGCCCTTGTTAGAGACAGCCTTTTGTTTGAAGTCAATGGCAATGAACAATTTGTTCAATTGGCTGCTTATGGTTGGGATGCCTATTATTTAAAAGATACGGTTTTTAATCAAACCCTTAGCTTAAATGCAACGGATAAACCATATGTTATTGTCAATACCATTTTCGTTGATAAGAACACCACTTTAAGCATTGGCCCTGGAACACATTTTTATGCTACTCCAAATGCCTTTATTGTTAGCAATAATAAGAAAATCAATATAGGCAGCATCAATGTTTTTGGCACTTTAAAAATCAATGGCACCCAAGCCAATCCTGTCATTTTTGAGGGTGATCGATTAGACAATGCCTTTCAAAATACACCTGGTCAATGGAGAGGCATACATTACTGGAGAGGCAGTGTTAATAATGAAATTAGCCATGCCGTCATTAAAAATGCAACAGTAGGTTTACAGATTGATTCATTACCTGAAAGTGGAGTCTATGGCTTAACGGTTAAACAATCAACCATTAAAAACTGTAGTGCCTATGGCGTATTGGGCTTAACAGCTAAAACCTATTTTGAAAACACTGTGATTAGCCATTGTGGCGCCAATACCTTTATTGGTTATATTGGTGGTGACTATACCTTTAAGCACTGTAGTTTTTACAACCCAAGCAATGGTCGTAAAGATGCGCAAATACTGTTTAATAATGTACTACGCGACGAAAACAATGTAGCAATCAGAAATTACAGCTTAAGCATACATTTGATCAACAGCATCATCTGGGGCAGTTTAGACAATGAACTCAGCCTCGATTTAAATCAAGCCATTACTTTGGCAGAAATGGATCATTGTATCTACAAATCAAAAAGTAATTACAATGCTTGGGGCAGCAATAACCTCAGAAATATAGATCCTATGTATAAGGATGTCAATCTATGGGATTTGTCTTTAAAAGCAGGCTCACCAGCCATTAATCAAGCTGATCAAACCAATAGCTGTAGTACAGATATTAATGACAAAACAAGAGATGCGCAACCAGATATTGGCGCATTTGAGTTTTAAATTAGTCTTGCTTTTCAGGGCGCATTTGAGGGAAGAACAACACTTCTTGAATGCTCACCTGATTGGTCATCATCATGGTTAATCTATCAATACCAACGCCCAATCCGGCTGTAGGTGGCATACCATACTCAAGTGCTCTTAAGAAATCTTCATCAAGTGGCATGGCTTCATCATCGCCTCTACCAGCTAATTTCAATTGTTCTTCAAAACGTTCTCTTTGATCAATTGGATCATTCAACTCTGTATAAGCATTGGCAATCTCTTTGCCGTTCACAAACAATTCAAAACGTTCTACTAAACCAGGTTTAGATCTGTGTTTTTTAGTGAGTGGGCTCATCTCAATAGGATAATCCGTGATAAAGGTTGGTTGAATGCAATGTTTTTCACACTTTGCACCAAAAATTTCATCTATCAATTTGCCTTTGCCCATGCTGGCATCGGTTGGGATATTCAATTGTTTGCAAGTTGCTCTAAGTTGATCTTCATCCATAGCAGAAACATCAATGCCTGTGTATTCTTTAATGGCATCAAACATGCTAATGCGCTTGTAAGGACGAGCAAAATTGATGGTGTTCTCTCCTACTTGAACCATGGTTGAACCATTGACATCATTGGCAACGTTTTCTATCATTAGCTCAGTATAATCCATCATCCAATGGTAGTCTTTGTAGGCAACATAGATTTCAAGACCTGTAAACTCAGGGTTATGGGTTCTATCTATGCCTTCATTTCTAAAGTTCTTTGCAAATTCATATACGCCATCAAAACCACCTACAATAAGGCGTTTCAAATACAATTCATTGGCAATTCTTAAGAACAATGGCATGTCTAAAGCATTGTGATGGGTCATAAACGGTCTTGCAGCAGCACCACCATGAATGGCTTGTAAAATGGGTGTTTCTACTTCAAGGTAACCGCTTGCATTAAAGGTATTGCGCAAGGATTGAACCACCTTGGTGCGCTTAATGAAAGTCTCTTTAACGTGGGTGTTCACAATTAAGTCAACATAACGCATTCTATATCTCAATTCAGGATCGCTGAAGGCATCAAACAACACACCATCTTTTTCTTTTACAATTGGTAGTGGGTTCAAGGATTTAGACAATAAAGTCAACGATTTAACCCTGATTGAAGTTTCGCCAGTTTTAGTCACGAATACTTCACCTTTAACACCAACAATATCACCAATGTCCAATAAATGCAATACCAATTCATCAAACAAAGTAGTATTGTCAGCTTGACAAATATTATCGCGACCAACATACAACTGGATTCTGCCAACGTGGTCTTGAATTTTCATGAAGCAAACCTTGCCTTTAGGTTGCAAACTCATTATACGACCAGCAATACTAACTGATTGCAAGTTATTGGCTTCTGCATCAAAGGTCTTGAGAATGGTCTCTGTATTGGTATTAATATCAAACAATTCAGCAGGATATGGATCTATACCCAAGGCTTTAATTTGCTCCAGTTTGTGTCTTCTTTGTAATTGTAATTCGTTCAGTTCTGACATGAATTTTTAGAAAATAAAACGCAAAAATACCTTAGAATAACCACTTTTCAATAGGATAGAAGCAACTAAAAGCATAAATTTTCTATCTTTGTATAGAGTGGAAACTTGCCCAATTGAAAATACAGTCTACAAATATTAAGTGTCTGCTATTCTTCTGGTTAATGATAATTGGCCATACAACTCTTAGTGCTCAAGGCTTTTTAGAGAGTAAGGGCAGATTGCCAAAGGGCTATGCGTTTTCAAAACAAATGTCTGGCGCCACCATCTACCTTAATCCACAAGGCTATAGTTTGTTATTGAGAGACAATGCCGCTTATGACAGTTTATGGCAACATTTTCACGCTCACAAAACCTTATTGCATCCCTTTACTGTTAATTACCACCGATTTGACATGCAATTTATTGGTGCTCAAACCAAAGCTATTGAGCCCTTGCAAGCCAATGCTGCCATACAGCATTTCTTTATCGGCAATGATCCAAAACAATGGCATACCAACTTAAAAACCTATCAAACATTATTATACAAAAACCTTTATCCGCAAATTGACTGGGAATTAATTGAGATGGGCAAAGGCCTCAAACATAACTTTATTATTAAGCCTGGCGGTCAAACTAAAGCCATACAAATGCACTTTAACCATGCCAATGGCGTAGAGATTAAAAAAGGATTGCTCTATGTAAACACCTCTGTTGGCAATATGATTGAACAAGCGCCTATTGCCTTTCAAATCATCAACGATGACACTGTATTTGTGAAAGCAGAGTATCAATTCATCAACTCAGAATCTACAGTTGTTGGCTTAAATATTGGCAATTACAATCATGCCTATGAATTAATTATTGACCCGATTTTAGTGTTCTCAACCTACAGTGGTAGCCAAGGTGATAACTTCGGATTCACAGCTACTTATGATTCCAAATCACATTTATATGCAGGTGGTATAGTAGATGGTGGAACAGGCGCAGACGGAGGACCATTTCCGATAACTCCCGGAGCTTTCCAAACCGTCTATTCAGGCGGTGTAGGGCAAGCCCCTGCAAATTTGCCTTGCGATATTGGAATTAATAAGTATGATAGCGCTGGCAATACATTGCTCTATAGCACCTACTTAGGTGGCAGTAGAGATGAATACCCGCATAGCTTAGTGGTTGATAATCAAGACAATTTAATGGTTTTAGGCACTAGTTACTCTCAGGATTTTCCTATTGACATCAATGGTTTCGATACTACATCAAACGGTGGTACCGATATTTTTATTAGTAAATTATCTGCTGATGGTTCTAGTTTATTAGCAGGTACTTATTTTGGTGGATCATCGAATGACGGCCTCAACACGAATACCCTAAGGTATAATTATGCCGATGATTTTAGAGGCGATATTATTGTTGACAAGTACGATAATGTATATGTGGCATCAACAAGCAATAGTACTGATTTTCCTATCCGTAATGCCTTTCAAACAACAAGAGCTTCCTCACAAGATGGTTGTGTATTCAGTTTTAATGCCGGGCTAAATACTTTGAGATTTAGTAGTTTTTTTGGAGGCAATAAGGAAGATGCTTTATACAGCATTAGATTATACGATACCTTTTTGTACGTTGCTGGTGGAACTGCAAGTGGGGCAATGCCTTTTGCAGTTAATGGCAATAAAAACAATTTTATTGGTGGCAGAGCAGATGGAATGGTGGCTAAATTGAGTCAAAATGGAAAACTCATTGCCAGCTCCTATTTTGGCACTGACCAATACGATCAAATCTATTTTTTAGATATCGATGCTAATGGACAAATTTATGCCGCCGGGCAAACAGAGGGGAATATCAGTCGAACACCTGGAACTTATGGTAAAGACAATACCTCACAATTCATTGTTCGCTTCGATCCAAGTTTATCAGTGATCAATTTAGCCACAACATTTGGCAACAGAACCAATGATCCGGAAATAGCGCCTTCAGCTTTTTTGGTTGACAATTGTGATAATATTTACTTTTCAGGCTGGGGTAGTCCTATCAATTACAATGGCCTACACAGTTTAACAACCGCCAATTTACAGGTCAGTAGCAATGCTATTCAAGCTACTACAGATAATGAAGATTTTTATTTGTTGGTGCTTAATAAAAATGCTAGTCAACTGCTGTATGCTACTTATTTTGGAGGCAATCAAACGGAAGACCATGTTGATGGAGGCACTTCGCGATTTGATAAGCGAGGCGTTGTATATCAATCAGTTTGTTCTAGCTGCCCAGAACCAAATCAACATTACGATGATTTTCCAGTAAGCAACAATGCGCCATTTAAAACCAACCTTAGCCCTCGATGTAGTAATGCTTCTTTTAAAATCGACTTTCAAATTACTTTTGAGGTAGATGCAATGTTTATTGCAACACCAAATACGGGCTGCGAAGATTTAGAAGTTCAATTTAATAACAAGAGTTTACCCGCAAGGCATTATTATTGGGACTTTGGCGATGGTTCAAAAATAGATACTACTAGAAATCCAAAACACTTATACACTCAACCTGGAACTTATAAAGTAAAATTAACTTGTGTTGATTCCTTTTCGTGTAATATAAAGGCAGCAGATTCTACTATCATTACCGTAAAGGCTATGCCTAAAGCTGATTTCGAATTGAGCACCAAAGAATGTAGCAACGAATTTAGTTTTACAAATAAATCCTCAGACTACATCAAACCTGTTTGGGATTTTGGAGACAGTAGTCAATTAGACAGTACAACGAATCCAAAACACACCTATAAAAAAGATGGCTTATTCAAAGTTTTGTTAAGCGTTGAACACCCAAGCAGTGGTTGTATAGACACACAAACCATGCCTCTACCTGTGTTTTTAAATCCTGTAAGTACCATTAAAATCCCTAATGTGTTTACGCCAAATACAGACCAAATCAATGATTGTTATAGCATAGGTGGTATTAATCCCAATTGTGATGAAGCTGAAATTTGGATATACAATCGTTGGGGTATTTTAGTATTTAATGGCTACTTGCCACTTAATTGTTGGAATGGCGGTTATAACAATGAAAACAAACCATTGGCAGATGGCACATATTACTATATTCTAAGATTAAAAAGTAAAAATCCTCAAGTGAATTACGACACCAAATACGAGGGCGTTATTCGTGTAATCCGTTAATTTTATTGGTCAAACCAATTGCGTTTTTTATCAACCTTTAAACTTTGCAACATACTGCTGTTGACCTTGAGCGAAAAGGTAAAACTTTTTCTTATACCATCTGGAATCCATGAGAAGTTAAGGGCCCAGCAATGTAACAAACGACTAATATCAAATTGGGTATAAGCAATTTTCTTTTGGTAAAAATCATAGCCCGAACTACAGCCAATTTTCCACTTAGGCGTAAGATTAAAGTCGCCGCTGAGTGTAAATGTTTGAGCGTAAATGGTTTTATAATTGGCGCGGGTGTATTGCAATGAATAATTAGCATTCACACTCCATGGGGAATTAAAATCAACATAAGCAAATGGGTTAGAGATCATTTGCATGAACTCACGTTTATCGGCATCGTTTTTAATTTTGCCTGTGGTATCCATTGATTTCTTCTTCTTGAACATATCTGCCCTCAGACCAGTATTCATTTGAATACCGGCATTGGTCCAAGTGCCTATGCGCTTACTGCTGTTCCAAAGTAATTCATCATAGTATACCTCTCTGCCATTTACAATGCGTTTGTCATATGGGTTTAAAGTAGCATTAGCGTTGATATTGATTTGATTGAATAACTTGGTAAATGCAGCCACTGAAATTTTAGAAAGTTTTTGAGAATCCGCTAAAAAATTATAACTGCCATTGATGGCAAAATTTTCGATCCAGGTCACATTTTGGTATTTGCGAGCAGTGTCTTTGCCTTTTAATACTTTGGCTTGCAACTTATTGATGATAGAGAAGTTCATTCGACCCTCTGCACCCGCCAAAGGACTGCCTTTAATGGCTTGCTCATAAATGGAATAGCGCGCTGTTGCGCCTGTAGTATCTTTTTGTACAGTTCTATAGTAGCCAAATTTATCTGATGAATAATCAGGTCTGTAACCAAAACTCACCTGTGGCGTGATATTGTGTCTGATGGCTTTTACCTTTCCACCATTGAACAAAAATGTTCCAAAAACTTGAGTGGCAACGGTTACAGAGGCGCTGTAATCAGAGGCTCTATTGAACTGGTTGTTGTAAATGGTATCGACTTTCTTCAATTGTTGATTCCACTGTTTCTCGATGGTATTGAAATACCAATACTCTTTATAAGCTACTGTTGGAGTTAAAGAAAAATGTTGCTTTAAAAATTTATAGGACCCTAAAGTAATTGGAATAGAATGGACTATGCCTTGTTTAAAGCCTTCATTTGGTTTTAAAGTAATAGGCGATTGAACTGAGAAGCCAGGTATAAAATTTTCGAATGGTTTACCTGAGAAAAAGACACTATCTTTGGTATCAATTCTATTCTCCATTTCTAAAATATAGCTCACACCAAAATCTTTATACCATTTGTATTTACCTGTGGCATCCGGCTGAGAGAATGGGGTTATCCTTTGCATGCTAACAGTCAGATTAGGTAAAGTCATTGAGAAATTATGGGTGCTGGTATTTTGTCTGTGCAAAGCACTCATGCGCAAATCCAAACGATTTTGAACCAATGTTTTGGAATACGTTACTGAAGAACCAAACTCATTGCTCACGATAGCAGATGGATTCAGTGAATTCAATCTGGCTGCATTGTTTTTTTGAATATCAACGTTAGACGAAAAGTTAGAACCCGGGTGTTTTTTAGGGTCTTGAGTATGGCGCCAAACCACTCTAAAGGGCTTGGTAATGTTTTGTTTGTAGTTCAGGTCTTCTTTTTCACCATTCAGGTATTTGGCAAACTCTAAATTTAAATTACCGCTGTAGTTATATCGTTTAACATAGCGCGTATTGGAGGCTAATCTCCAGCTCCCTCTGAAATACGCATCGCCAGTAATGCTTTGATCGATGTAATCACTAATGGCAAAATGATAGCCCATGTTGCGCAAATAAGGTCCGTACAAACCGCTGGTTCCGTATTCAAAAGGTATTAATCCAGACGATTGCCCTTTTTTCGTTGGAAACATACCAAACGGCAAATACAAAGGTGTTGGAATACCCTCGATGACTAAATTTGATGGCCCAAAAATGATTTTCTTATCTGGGACTATTTTTAAATTGCGCGACTGTAAATAAAAATGTGGATGGGTCTTATCGTTACAAGTGGTGTATTTGCCAAGATCACTGTATATGCTTTTATCGTCGTCTCTCAATACCTTATTACACAGTATATAGCCCTCACCTTCTTTCATAGCTATACCATAGGTTCTACCGCGCTTGGTTTCAAAATTATAGATCATGGTATCTGCCTCGGTTTGTCTTTCGCCATCATTAAAGAATGGTCTATCTTCGTAGACGCCAGAACTATCATTGAGTTTACCTTTGGCGTATAATTGTTTGGTTTGAAAGTCTAAAACGATAATGGCAGCTTTAACTTCCATGCCTTCATACTTCACAATTGCCTTGCCCCATAAATAGGCTTTGCGCTTGCTGACATCAAATAAACAAGAGTCATCTGCATGGTATTCTATGATTTGATCCAAGGCATCTTTAGACATTCTAAAAGTATCTAAAGTAGTTGAAAGCTTAGTAGAATCAAGGGGTTTTGCTGATGCCGAAGGGGTGTACAAAATGCAGCACGAAATTTGTATTATCCACAGAAAGCGACGGAGATGTTTCGTTTTGAACAATGGATTTAACAAGATAAAAGCTCGAATTTTGCACAAAACTAATTTAAAAAACCCAAGCATAAAAAATAATTCCATGAAGGCCCGAAACCTGTTTGCATTTTTAGGCTCAGTTTTAATACTGTGTGCGTCATTTAACAACGAGGCAGAGAAAACCAATCCCTTCGATGTAATAGTAATTGATGCCGGCCATGGTGGCCACGACCCAGGGTGCAATGGTGGTAATAGTCGAGAAAAAGAAGTCACCCTTTCCATAGCCTTAAAGCTAGGAAAACTAATTGAAGACAGTTTGAAAAATGTGAAGGTGATATACACCCGTAAAACCGACAAATTCATTGAATTGAGCGAACGAAGTAACATTGCAAACAAAAATGGTGCCGACCTTTTTATCAGTATACATTGCAATGCCAATGACAACAAAGAAGCCTGTGGTACTGAAACCTATTTGATGGGTTTACATAAGTCTGAAGGCAATTTGGCGGTATCTAAACGCGAAAACAATGTTATTCTACTTGAAAAGGATTACAAAACCAATAAGGCCTACGAAGGCTTCGATCCAAATTCACCGGCGGGCCATATTATTTTCTCTTTGATGCAAAATGCCTACAGAGCTCAAAGTATAAAATTTGCAGGCTTTGTAGAATCAGAGTTTAAGCAAAAAAGCAGTCTTAAAAGCCGTGGGGTAAAAGAGGCAGGATTCTTAGTTCTGTGGCGTTCAACTATGCCTGGTGTACTTATCGAAACAGGATTCTTAACCAGTGAATCCGATCGCAAAACTTTAGCCAATGACAGTGGTCAAGTGGTAATGTCTAAAGCCATATTTGAAGCAGTTAAAAAATATAAAACTGCAGTAAAATAATCTACAACAACACTGGTCTTAACCATTTCTCTGCTGTGTCAAGGTCTATGCCTTTTCTGTTAGCATACGATTGCAACTGATCCTTACCGATTTTGCCTATACCAAAATACCTGGCCTCAGAATGTGCAAAATAAAAGCCTGATACAGATGCGGTAGGATACATAGCCAAAGACTCCGTAAGTTCAACACCAATCGTTGGAGTGGTTTGTAAAAGCTTGAAAATAGTGGTTTTTTGAGTATGATCAGGACATGCAGGATAGCCTGGAGCTGGCCTTATACCCTGGTATTTTTCTATAATCAAGTCTTCTTTATCGAGGACTTCATTGCTAGCATAAGCCCATTGTTCTTTGCGCACATGTTCATGTAAATACTCTGCAAAAGCCTCAGCCAGTCTATCGGCAAGCGCTTTTAACATAATAGAGCTGTAGTCGTCATGCTGTGCTTCAAATCGTTTGATGTGTTCCTCAATGCCAATACCAGCAGTTACGGTAAAACACCCAATGTAATCTTGTTGTTGATTGTCTTTTGGAGCTATATAATCTGCTAATGACAAATGCTTTACACCACCGGCCATTTGACGTTGTTGTCTGAGGCAATAAATCGTGTCTAAGTGATTGCCAGACTGATCAAGCACGTGGATGTCTTCACCGTCTGAATAGGCTTTAAAAATGCCATACACCGCCTTAGCTGTTAACCATTGTTTGGCAATGACCTCGTCTAACATGGCTTGAGCATCGTTGAATAATTTCTGCGCTTCTTGACCCACCACTTCATCTTTTAGAATATTAGGGTACTTGCCTGCCAGTTCCCAAGTTTGAAAGAAAGGGGTCCAATCGATGTATTGTCTTAAAACGGAAAGGTCTTGTTGCTCAATGGTAAATACACCTTTATGCTTTGGTTCAACAATGGATTGCCAATTCAATAAACTGCGGTTGCTTAATGCAGTTTGGTAATCAATCAATTGTTTTTCGCTTTGTTTATTGGCATGATCTATAGCCAATTTTTCGTATTGTGATCGAATACTTTGAGCATAGCTTGACTTGGTGTCAGGGCTCAATAATTGAGATACCACTGGAACCGACTTAGAAGCATCTAAAACGTGGACAGTTGCTCCGCTGTATTGAGGCGCTACCTTAACGGCAGCATGAATTTTACTGGTTGTTGCGCCACCAATCAATAAAGGTATTTTAAACCCTCTTTTTTCCATTTGTTGGGCCACATACACCATCTCATCTAAACTTGGTGTAATCAATCCGCTTAACCCTATAACATCTACTTCTAAGGCTTGTGCTTTATCGAGTATGGTTTCACAAGGTACCATGACCCCTAAATCAATGATTTCATAATTGTTGCAGGCCAATACCACTCCAACAATGTTTTTGCCGATATCGTGCACATCGCCTTTAACTGTGGCCAAAAGGACTTTTCCAGGGCCTCTTTTATTGGTCTCTTCAGTTTGATTTAGTTTCTCTGCTTGTAAATAGGGTTCTAAATACGCAACCGCTTTTTTCATTACCCTTGCACTCTTAACCACTTGTGGTAAAAACATTTTTCCGGCGCCAAATAAATCCCCAACGACATTCATACCACTCATCAAAGGGCCTTCAATAACCAATAATGGCTTCTTTAATAATTGATAAGCTTCTTCTGTGTCTTGATCAATGAACTCAGTAATACCATGCACCAAAGCATGTTTTAACCTATCTTCTATAGGCAATTGTCGCCATGATAAATCAATGGTACTGGTTTTGGCTACAGCCTTAACAGTTTCTGCAAATTCTAATAACCGATCGGTTGCATCTGGTCTTCTGTTGAGTAAAACATCTTCCACTCGCTCCAATAAATCTTTAGGAATATTGTCATATACCATCAGCATACCAGCATTCACAATGCCCATATCCATGCCAGCTTTAATGGCATGGTACAAAAAAGCAGAATGCATGGCTTCTCTTACCACATCATTGCCTCTAAATGAAAAGGAAATGTTACTGACACCACCACTCACTTTGGCCAAAGGCAAATGCGCTTTGATCCAAGCACAAGCATTAATAAAATCAACTGCGTAATTGTTGTGTTCCTCTATACCAGTAGCAACGGTTAAAATATTGGGATCAAAAATGATGTCTTGAGGCGGAAAATGAACCTGTTCTGTTAAAATTTTATACGCCCTTTCACAGATCTCTATCCTTCTTTGAAAATTATCAGCTTGACCTGTTTCATCAAAAGCCATCACTACAGTTGCAGCGCCATAACGTTTGATCAATTTGGCTTGTTGTATAAACTCTTGTTCACCGTTTTTTAAACTGATGGAGTTAACAATGCCTTTGCCTTGTAAACACTGTAAACCGGCTTCAATGATTTCCCATTTTGAAGAATCTATCATTACGGGAACCCTTGAAATATCTGGCTCTGAAGCAATTAAATTTAAAAACTTGACCATGGCGGCTTTGCCATCAAGCATGCCCTCATCCATGTTCACGTCAATAATTTGAGCGCCATTTTCAACCTGTTGACGGGCAATGCTCAAGGCTTCATCATATTGATCTTGTAAAATCAATTTGGCAAACTTTCGGCTACCAGTCACATTGGTTCTTTCGCCGATGTTAATGAAATTGGTGTGCTCGGTTTGGGTCAAAGCCTCTAAACCACTCAATCTTAAATATGGAAATATTTGTCTACTCATGTCTATGCGCAAGCATCAAAAACAGACAAATGAGACATCTGTGAGATTCATTATCTGTCCCCAATTGGGGCCGGATGTAGCACCTTTACCATGCAGGTAGGTTGCCAAGACATCGCAGGACCTATTCCCTCCGTCTTTCTTGATAATTGCAGTGCAAAGATACATTTTATTCCTTCATTTTATCTGCTAAGATTGAAAACTTTTTACTGATTTTACTGTTGTTTAGAGAGGTTTTGCGACACAAAAAAATTACCTTTGCCCTCCTGTAAAAAATGCGAAAATTTCCAAACATAGTCATTAAAGGTGCAAGAGCTCACAACTTAAAAAACATCGATGTGAGTATTGCTGCTGGTAGCTTTACAGTTGTCACCGGCGTGTCTGGAAGTGGTAAAAGTAGTCTTGTGTTTGACACTTTATTTGCAGAAGGTCAAAGACGTTATGTTGAGAGCTTAAGCAGTTATGCCCGTCAATTCTTAGGGCGTATGAACAAGCCTGAAGTTGATTTTATAGAAGGCCTAGCGCCAGCCATTGCCATTGAGCAAAAAGTCAACACCCGCAATCCGCGCAGTACAGTGGCCACAAGTACTGAAATTTATGATTATTTAAAGCTCCTTTTTTCAAGGATTGGTCATACCATTTCACCCATTAGTGGCAAAGAGGTTAAACGTCATACCACTGAAGATGTGCTTCAGTTCATTAAGACACAAAACAATGGCGTTCAAATTTTAGTATTGGCTCAATTAGACATCAAGAAAGGTCAAGAATTGGCCTCATTGAGCACATACGGTCAACAAGGTTTCGCTAGAATACTTATTGACAATGACATCGTCAAAATCAACGATGTTACTGCTCAACAAATAAGCAAAGCCAAAACAAAACATTTGATCGTAGACAGGCTATTATTGGATTTAAGTGATGAAGATTTCGATTCAAGAGCAGCTGATTCAATTGAAAGCGCTTTTTGGGAAGGCCATGGTGCATGCATCTTAAAAATTGAAGAGCACTGGCATCAATTTTCTAATAAATTCGAGCTTGATGGTATAGCCTTTGAATTGCCATCTAAAGATTTTTTGAGCTTTAACAATCCCTTAGGTGCTTGTAAAACTTGCGAAGGCTATGGGCATGTAATTGGTATTGATGAAGATTTGGTAATTCCTGATAAATCTTTGAGTGTTTATGAGGGTTGTGTTCAACCATGGAAGGGCGAAACCATGAGTGAATACAAAGAACAGTTCTTAAGCCAAATTACTAAAGGCGATTTTCCAATTCACAGAGCCTATCAAGATCTGAGCGAAAAACACAAAACACTACTTTGGGAGGGCAATCGCTCTGTAAACGGGTTAAATGATTTCTTCAAAATGCTTGAAGAAAAAACATACAAAATCCAATACAGAGTGATGTTGAGCCGATACAGAGGTCGCACCATTTGCCATGATTGCAAAGGCACTAGGTTGCGTAAAGATGCCTCTTATGTCAAAATTATATCTGAGGGCGAAGGGCCAAAACATATGAGCATTCAAGAAATATTGTTGATGCCAGTAAAAGCCGCAAGAACCTATTTTGACCAACTAGAACTCAACCCAACAGATGCACATATTGGTCAAAGAATATTAATCGAATTAAAAAACAGATTAGGGTTTTTAGATCAAGTGGGATTGGGCTACTTAAGCCTTAATCGTTTAAGTAATACCCTCAGTGGAGGAGAATCTCAACGCATCAATTTAGCCACCAGTTTGGGCAGTAGTTTAACGGGTAGCATGTATATACTTGATGAACCAAGTATTGGATTGCATCCTAAAGATACTAAGCAATTGATTGAAGTGTTAAAATCACTACAAACTGCTGGTAATACAGTAATTGTTGTTGAACACGAAGAAGAAATGATGAAAGCTGCTGATCAATTAATTGACATCGGTCCTGCAGCTGGAACATTTGGAGGTGAGCTAGTGTTTTCAGGCGATTACAAACAAATATTGAAATCAAGTAAGAGCTTGACTGGTCAATACTTGAGCGGTAAAATGAGCATCAAAGTGCCCACAAAACGCCGAAAAAGCACAAATGCCATTGAGATTATTGGCGCAAGAGAAAACAATCTAAAGCATATCAATGTGAGCATTCCTTTGCAAGTTATTTCTTGTGTAACAGGGGTTAGTGGTAGTGGTAAAACCACATTGATTAAGAACATATTTTACCCAGCTTTAAGTAAAATAATTGGCAATTATACCGGCGATAAAACAGGCAAACACGATAAGCTTAGTGGCGATTACCATTTGATCAAACAAGTTGAAATGGTAGATCAAAATCCAATTGGAAAATCAAGCAGAAGCAACCCTGTTACTTACATAAAAGCCTATGATGTAATTAGAGAATTATACGCTGATTTACCTGGTTCTAAACAACAAAAATTAAAGCCTTCTCATTTTTCATTTAATGTGGATGGCGGCCGTTGTGAGCATTGCAAAGGCGAGGGAGAAGTTACCATTGAAATGCAATTCATGGCGGACCTTATCTTACCATGTGAATTCTGTAAAGGCCAACGCTTCAAAGACGATATTTTAGACATCCGATACAAAGACAAAAACATTGCAGAAATATTAGCAATGACAGTTGATCAAGCCATGGATTTCTTTAAAGACAAACCAACTATTTGCAGCAGAATTGAGCCATTGCAAAACGTCGGATTGGGCTATGTTTCTTTGGGTCAATCAAGCAATACCCTGAGTGGTGGAGAAGCGCAAAGAATTAAATTAGCAACCTTTTTAGGCAAGGGTAGTCAGAAAGAAAATCACACCTTATTTATATTTGATGAGCCTACTACAGGTCTGCATTTTAATGACATTCAAAAACTCCTACAATGTTTCAATGCCTTAATTGATAAAGGCCATACTGTATTGATCATTGAACACAATATGGATGTGGTTAAATGTGCTGATTGGTTAATTGATTTAGGCCCTGAAGGTGGCGATAAGGGAGGCCACTTGGTGTATCAAGGTGTTCCAGAAGGGCTTGTAAACATCAAAGAAAGTTATACGGCGCCTTATTTGAAAGTTGCATTAAAAGACTAAAACCTCAACTGAAATAACTTGATCAAGTATTTTGACCAAATCATGATGGTATTGCTGTAGATGCCATGTTGCTTGAGTATCTTAAGGTCTTCTTGATTCATTAGCCTTTTGCTTTTTAAACCAGAAGCACTCGCGCCACCGTCTAACATATGAACCATTATTTTCGGGGAATAAACAACTTGTAATTGTTCTAACAATATGGCCCTTAAAAGCCAATCAAAATCTCCGCTGATTTTATATTGCGTTCTGTAGAAGCCAACCTTTTCAAAGGCGGTTCTGCTCACATAAAACCCAGGATGAGGGGGTTGTATGCCCAATCTAAATTGCCAAGGTTTGAAATCAGTTGACTTGAATAAACGATAGGGTTTTTTAGGATTTAAAGATTTGAAAATTTCAACCGAACAGGCAACTGCATCGGCTTTAGAATTATCAAAAATACTAACCAATTCAGCCACAACTTCATTGTTTGCAAACTGATCATCAGCATTCAAAAACCCAATGATTTGACCACTGCTTTTAGCTAAGCCTTTATTAAAAGCATCGTAAATGCCTTCATCGGGTTCAGAAATCACAATGGTATTAGGGCCTTTATGGGCTTGTATAATTCGAAGTGTATCGTCTGATGAACCACCATCAACAATAATGTGTTCAATGTTGCTATAGCTTTGCTTATTGACAGCATTTAAGGTATGCTCAATGGTTGATTGGGCATTAAAACATGCGGTTATAATGGTTACTTTAGGTTGACTCAATAGTGCGTTCTTTAATAGGTTCTGCAGGATTGCCCTTGTATATAGTGTAGGCTTGTAAATCTTTATTGGCTACACTCATAACACTCAAAACACTGTGCGAATGACAAATGACATTTAGACAAACCATTGCTTTTGCCCCTATCCAAACCCCATCTTCTAGAATGATTTTTCCGGTAATCAATTCAAACTGAGTTGAAGCATAATTGTGATTACCACAAAGCAACATAGCACCTTGTGAAATGCATACATGGTTGCCAATTTGCACCTTGTCTAAATTATCTATCCAAACATTTTCGCCTATCCAAACATGATTACCAACCACCAAATGCCAAGGGTACTTAATGTTCACATGGGGTTTAATGATCACATCTATGCCTATTTCAGCGCCGAACAATTTCAAAAGCACCACTTTTAATCCATAAGCATGAAAACTGGATTTGAAGAAGATCGAATTGACAAGGTACCATAACATGCGCTTAAAAGCTGATGCCCCAGTTTGATATGACTGGTTGTTGTAATGGCTTAAATCAACAGTTGGCTTCATAGTTTTATACAAATATAACTAAGAAAAGGCATCAAAATATGCTTTATCAAAGTTTTGATCAGTATACCAAGACAGTGCAAATTGTTTTGAAGCAATCGATAGATGATCAAAGGCGGCTTGATCCAACGATGCGGCTTCTTGTATTAATTGAGTTAATGCTTCAACATTTTCGGGATCGCAACTGCCAATAAAGTCAGACTGTGGCCATGCGGTATTATTGCCAATAATGACAGGTCTTGAACAAGCCAATGCTTCGTAAATCGCATGTCCAAAATTCTCGCCTAAGCTCGGCAAAACCATAACATGATGCTCTGCAATGCAAGCCATGAGTTGATCATGCTCAAGGGTTGGTATATGCTTAGATTGCACTTGTTTTGGCAAGGCCTTTATTTCGGCTAAAAAAGTATTGTAATAGGCTTGATCTATGGCTGAGCCCACCCAGGTAATGGCTATAGGTTGATCTAATTTTTGCAAAGCTTTTAAAAGGGTCAAAGGATTTTTTTCTGGGGCAATTCTGCCAACAAAAATCAACT
>JACCDP010667929.1_pt1 | contig 40564 bp, 32 predicted proteins | sample 7445841 | NCBI WGS metagenome assembly JACCDP01 (sample SAMN15323441, study PRJNA562643) | freshwater metagenome | isolation source: river surface water | place: USA:Blue River Watershed | collected 2017-08-17 | reverse complement strand
CGCCGTGTCGAAGGCGAAGACCGTCAAGAACTGCGTGAGACCATGGACAAGCTGGACCTGCCGCAAGGCATGTCCGTGATTGCCCGCACCGCCGGCATCGGCCGCAACGTCGATGAACTGCAATGGGACCTGAACTACCTGATGCAGCTGTGGACCGCGATCGATGGCGCCGGCAAGGCAGCGCCCGGCGCCTTCCTGATCTATCAGGAATCTTCACTGGTCATCCGCGCGATCCGCGACTACTTCCAGCCCGATATCGGCGAGATCCTGATCGACACCGACGACATCTTCGAACAGGCTCAGCAGTTCATGAGCCACGTGATGCCGGACATGGTGCACCGGGTCAAGCGCTACCGCGACGATGTGCCGCTATTCTCGCGCTTCCAGATCGAGCATCAGATCGAGAGCGCCTACTCGCGCACCGTGCCCCTGCCCTCCGGTGGCGCGATCGTGATCGACCACACCGAAGCGCTGGTCTCCGTGGACGTCAACTCCGCCCGCGCAACCCGCGGCAGCGACATCGAGACCACGGCATTCAACACGAACCTTGAAGCGGCCGATGAAGTCGCCCGCCAGTTGCGCCTGCGCGATCTGGGCGGACTGATCGTGATCGACTTCATCGACATGGAGAATTCCAAGAACCAGCGCGAGATAGAAAACCGCCTCAAAGATGCGCTGCACTACGACCGCGCGCGAGTCCAGATGGGCAAGATCTCGCGCTTCGGTCTGATGGAGCTTTCCCGCCAGCGTCTGCGCCCGTCGCTGTCCGAAGGCAGCCATGTGACCTGCCCGCGCTGTAATGGCACCGGCCATATCCGTGATACCGAATCCTCCGGCCTGCAGGTGCTGCGCATCATTCAGGAAGAGGCGATGAAAGAAAACTCCGCCGCCATCCACGTGCAGGCCCCGGTCGATGTGGCCGCCTTCCTGCTGAATGAAAAGCGCGGCGAGATCCTCAAGATCGAGACCCGCCATCGCGTGTCCGTGATCCTGATCCCCAACAAGCATCTCGAAACGCCGCACTACAAGCTTGAGCGCATCAAGCATGACGACCCGCGCCTTGACGACCTTCAGGCCAGCTACAAGATGGCCGAGGAAGTCGATACCGACGTCGGCTACAGCAAGCGCAAGGAAGAAGAACGCAAGCCGCGTCAGGAAGCCGTGGTCAAGTCCATCACGCCCGACCAGCCGGCACCGGTCGTCGAGCGTCGCCCGGTCGAGACCAGCGTCGCGACCGAGCAGGCTGCCGAGGGCTTCCTTTCTCGTCTGTTTGGCCTGTTCCGCAAAAAGCCCGCCGCCGAAGCACCAGCTGCGGCCAACGCCGCCAAGCCCAAAGAGCGCGAGCGCAGCGATCGCGGTGGACGCCGTGGACGTGGCGGACGCAACCGGGGCCGCGACAAGGAAGAGCGCGCCGAGTCACGCGAGCCGAAGGAAGCAAAAGACGCCAAAGAAAACCGCGAGCCCAAAGAAGCCCGCCAGCCCAAGCCACAGCGCGAGCCTCGTGAAGCCCGTGAAGCACGCGAAGCACGCGAGGGCGGCGAGCAGCGCGAACCGCGTCGTGAACGTGGTCGCCAGAACCGCGACGACAAGCGCAATCAGCCGACGGAAGAGAAACTCTCACCAGAACTGCCCGTGGCAGCTGCAGCGCCGATCGTCGCGACGACATCAGCCGAAGCACCGATTCAGCCCGATCTGCTGATAAGCGCAGGTGAGGAAGCCTCTGCTGAAGCGAACGGCGATCAGCCGCGTCGTCGCCGCCGTCGTGGTGGACGCAACCGTAACCGCCGTGACCGCGATCAGGCAGAGACCGCAGGCTCAGAAGACGGCTCGGATACCGAGGTGATGGATGAGCATCACACCGATACCGACAACCATGCCGCCGAAGTCGTGCATCAGTTCGTCGAGCATGCTCATGAAACTGAAGTGGCGCAGCCTTCGGCAGTTCATCAGCCTGCCGAACATCCCTCGGCAGTGACAGCACCTGAGGCGATGACTGCGCAGAGCGTTTCTCATGCCGAGCCGACCCTGACTGCAGAAACCGTCTCCGCACCCGCAACCGAGCCAGCCATCGCTGCACCCTCGGCAACGGTCGAAGCGCCTGCACCAGCAGAAGCGCCCGCACAGTCAGCCAGCGTTGCGCAAGCAGAACCGCCCGCGCCAGCAGAGGCCGAGCCGGCCGATGTCGTGGCAGCCGAGCAGGTCGCAGTCGTTCACACGCCCGCACCCACACGGTCGGGCAATGGCGCAATGCCTGCGGCGGCGCGACCCGAGTCACTGGAACAAGCGCTCGCAGCAGCTGGCCTGATGATGGCAACCACCGATCCGGAAAAACTCCGCAAGGTGCAAGAAGCAGCCGCCAGCAGCGTGCCCGCACCGCGCGTGCCGCGCGAACGCAAGCCAATGCCGCCGGTGTCCAACGAGCCTCTGGTGCAGGTCGAAACACGCTCCTGATTTCTCAGAAGCTGCTCATAAAAAATCCCGCCGCAGGAAACTGCAGGCGGGATTTTTTATTTGTTGCGGACGCTGAGCGCAGTGGCGTCGTTTCAGCATTCAATCGATAGATCGTCGCTTTTTCAAATAGATTCCAACAGGACACCCTCTCAGCTGCATCGATGATCGGATGAGCTAGGCAAATATCCTTTTTTTGCTCTGGACAAATGGCCTGCCCGGCTTTTTTTCATTGCCATTATTTCAGTTGCCGACTATTTCCTCTGCTCCCCGGTACAGGTTGCAACACCGGTTTCCGGATCAATATCATACCCCCACCAATTGGTTGCCGCGCCTAGCAACCTTCCTGATTTGTACGTATCGAACGCGACTATCTCAAACTTTGGATGGAATGGCCCTTTGTAGGGTAGCGGATGCCTCTCAAAAAATTGAGAACCCATTGAGAGGAATGGGTCTGAGTATCCCTCACAATTTGGATTGTCTTCCTTTGCATGCTTGTTTCTAGATTCCCAGTTTACATACCCATCTTCTTTTCTCTTCACTCGCCACACGATCTCATTGTTTAACCCAAGACGAAAAATATTATGATTTTCTATCATCAGAGGCAGGTCCGGATCATTTTCATCCCATCTGTATAATCGAATAATTCGACCACCATCCGGCATCTTTATTTCATCGAACATTCTCCCCATAAATCTCTCCGCTGAAGAAGGATCGAAATCTGAAATTTCTTCTTCAGAGATTTTTTTATCCAAAGAAAAATCAACTTTTCCTTCTGCGTTTAGCGGCAAAGGGCGGGGATTTGAAAACCATTTTTTTGGTAAATTACTCATCCTAATATCCTTTGATCAGATCATCCAAGGAAACAATCACTCAGCAGAATCGATAATCCCATGATCAAGGTGGGCTTCCCCTTTCTCAATCACCTCCTTTAAACTCTCGTTAAACACAGATCGAGTGACATACTCACCTCAGCGATTCGTCGATGAGATGATCTAGTAAAATGTCCTTTTGTTATACACCTTTGTTTGCTTACCTTCACTTACAGATCCGTAGTTGCATAAAACCTTCATCCGAGGATCAATTTCTACGTTTTTCGGATATAAGTTTAGATATAAGAAAAATTTTTGCGTCTTTGGGATCAACAAAAAAAGAAGGAGAAAATCTCACACCTCTCTCAATGTACGCGACAACCCAAAATTCACCTTCTTCAAAAAAACATAAAAGATTGTCAGAGTTTTTATCATTCAAACAAAAATCAACCCCCTCGATGAAGCCCAGAGACTCGAGTTCTTTTTGAATACCCTCAAAAAAGCTTCTCTTATCTAAACCCATCGTGTCCTCAATTCTTTTTTTATTAAAAAAATATCTGTTGCTGAACTCGTATTCCATTATCTAATCTCCTTTAGATAACCATTTTCGACGTACCATTTAACGCTGTCGTTCAACATGAACTGAATACCTTCCCCCTTCTTACCAAAAGCTGGCGCCGCAATCCCCGCCGTTACATTCGGTATTTCTTTTATTACCTCATATCTTTTGTAGCCATCGGCTACAGACCCTGGCGCGAGCGCCCTAGCATCTACGCCTTCAATTGTCGATGAAGTAAATCTTCCACTGTCATTACCGTATCTATCAATGATCACCCCCTTTTTCAGCGACACGAGCTTTTCGGTTCCTTTTATAAATCCATAGTTCTCCGGCCAATTCCATTTCCCATCACTCGATTTGTATTCAAAATACAAATCGCTATCATCTTTTCTTGAGTTAAATTCAATAGAGTTTTTTTCGTATATTCTTTTTTCAATAAGAAGATCTTCATTTTTTTTGATGATCTCTCTTATTTCTCGTGTGCCGACCGAACCAAGCTTCTTCGCAAATACGGAAGATGACCCAACAATTCCGACAACCTCAACGACCGCCTCACCCCGAACGGCAGGATCATCGCTTCTCAGACGGCTCCGCAATTCGGCCGGTAGTTCGGTCACCGACTGCGCTATTGCAGCGAGGGTTTCACCTAAACCGGCATCCATGATGGCCGTTGTCAGCTGATAAGTGATGACCCCGGTACCAACGACAAGACCTTGCGGTGTGAGCTTCAGCAATCCCTTTGCAACACCAAAGGCGAAAGGATGTTGTGCGCGCTGCCGGTACTTGAACTCTTGGTTAGCCACCTGAGTGCGCTCATTCGCCACGGACAAGCCGATGTCGCTGCGGGCGTTGTAGTCTGCGTAGCTTTGCTTGGCGTCTTTGAGAACGGCATACATGCCTTGGCACAAAGGCGAGGTAGGCTTCATGCAGGCCTGCTCCAGAAGGGCATCGCGCTCCTGGTCCAGTTCATCCAGCTGACGGATCTCTTCTCGGGCCTGTGCGCGGCAGACTTCGTCAGCGCATTGTGTCAGCCGCTGCTTGGCAGATTCGCGGCGGCGCGCTTCTTCATGAGTGAGGAAATTGTTGGCTGTCTGTCCGAGCGCTGCGACGCTGCCCGCTTCGCCCCCCACGATGGCACCGGTGGCGACTCCGGAGAGGGCAACCAGTGAGTCTTTGACGGCGGCCGGTAAATCTGCCCGGTCGATGAGTTCCGCAATCTGGGGAACGATGGCTGCACTGGTACCGGCTCCCGCAGCTCCGGCCACATTCCCTGCCAATCCGCCGACGGTGGCATGCAATGCCACGCGGTAGCTTCCCCCTTCTCGCCATCGGCTGATTTCCTCTTCAAGGGCTTCACGGCGACTGGTCTCGGAGGTCTGTTCCTGCTCCGCCCTTAGCGCGTTGATTTTGCTGTCGGCATATCGGGCGACGGCTTTCGGTGCTTCCCTTGTGAAGGTTTGCATGATCAGCGTCTGCCCGCTGATGTCTTTGGCGACCGCATTGGCATCGAAGATGTTGTCGATACCGGTCGGCGCATCGCCGGTGCGCACCGCTTTATCACCCGCGATACCGCTGATCCCTGCTCGAGTGACGCTGTGCTTCTCGCCCTCGGCAGTACCGATGCCGGCGCTGGTGCCTGCCGGTACGTACTTGCCGCTTGTCTGTGGGCTTGTACCGATGCCGACGGCGACGCTCTTGCCTGTGTACTCGGCATGGTTGTCCAGATCGGACAAGGTCAGGCCGTCGCTTGTGAAGCGATTTCTTTCTGCATTGACGGCGGCGTCGCTGCTGGTGATGGCGGCACCTGTCAACGCTGCAGCGCCACCGACCTGCACCTCAAAACCGCCGTCGCCTGCATGGATTGCTGTCTGCTCGGTGGTGCTCTGATAGGTGCTGTCGATCGACTGCTTTGCCAGATTCACCTGTGCTGACGGCGATCCGCCGGCCACCGGTATCACAACGCTGCCACTGATGGATTTCTGGCGGCTGCGATAGTCGCTCGCGTCCTGAGGGCTGACCATGGTCAGGTCTCCGCCCACCAATGCGCTGACGCGTTCGGCGTCAACGGTAGCGCCTTTAATTTGGGTGTCGCCTGCGCTCTGCAGATGAACGCTGCCGTCCGCCTGCACCTGCGTGTTAGTCCAGCTCAGATCGGTGCCATTGCCGTGCCCGTTCCCGCGACTGGCGGAGACGATGACTCCCACACTGGATTGTTTGCCAATGCTGGCGGTCACACCGATCGCATTGCTGCTGCTGACGCTACTGCTGCTCTGGTGGCTGGTGGCAGCGCTGGCCTCAAGCTGAAGCTGACCCTCCGAGGAAAGCGCAACGCTCCCGCCCGACACGACCTTGCTACCCTGCACATGCAGCGTGGCGTCAGGGCGCCCCGTCGCCTCTAATGTAACTTTGCCGGCCGCTGCGACCACTGAGGGCGCCACGGTGGTGGAATGCTGCTCTGAGCGGGCTTCGCTGCGGCTGGTGCCGAGAGTCTGGGTGATGGTGATGCCACCGCCATGCGTCGGGTCTTTGGCCGCCTCGGTCACGGTGTTCTCGGCGGTCAGTGCAGCGGCCGTCGCCGCCATTATTCTGGACCGGTTGTCTCGGGTGTCTTTGCTCGCTGACGCTAGTTCGCCCACGGTGCGCGCTGCATCGACGACCGGGTTGGAGATCGTGAGCGACATGCCGCTCTGACTGAAACGTGATGCCTGCTGCGCGTCGCTGGTATGGCTGCCCGCCGTCACGGTGACGTCCTGCGCACGGATACTGACAGAACCCGAAGGTGCGAGTACCTGACTTGCCTGTTGCTGATACTGCCCTTGCGCGGCGATTTGCACATCGCCGCGCGTTGCACCCACCGTGCTCGCCTCTTCGCGGGTCATGCGCTGCTGGCTGTCTTGCTCGGTACGGCGCTGGCCTATGCCCACCGATAAGCCGGGGCCGGACAAGAAACCTGATTGCTTCTCTCGCTGATAGTCGCTCCGGGTGACCGTGCTGGTGGCCGAAGTGATGGTGAGATCACGCCCGGCGCTCAACGCTGTGTGGTTGTCAGAGACAGCCTCGCTGCCACTGATGCGCAGATCCTGTCCGGAGGTGATGCTGACCTCTGCGCCGCTGATGACCGAGGCAATGACCTCGGTGCGTGCAGCGTCGGTTCGCGTCGTCATGGTCCTGGATGACAGGGTGCCGCTATGCCTGAAATGCGTTCCCTGCGCGGATTCCTGTCGGGACTCGCCGCTGGAAATCTCCACATCGCGGGCAGCGGATATCCCGATCTGACCCTCGTTGCTGTGAATGCTGCCGGCGCGCACGCTCACGTCCTGCCCTGCTGACAGCGTGATGCTTCTTTCGGTATCGATACGCGTGCCCCTGTCGATGGCACTCGATTCATGCAGGAAGTTTCGGTTGTCACGCTTGCCCTGGCTATCGATCGCGCTGCGCTCGGTCACGGTGCCCAGCCGGATATCGCGGCCGGCTTCCAGTGCGACGGCGCCGTCGCCCTCGTGAGTGATGCGTGCAGCCTCTGTGACAAGGTCACGTCCCGCCGTCAGCTGCAGATGTCCTTGCTGTCCCACGTGCAGGGTCGCGACGCGATCGAGCTGAGTACGGCTGGCGGTTCCGCGTCCGTCGCGAGTCGTGCTCTCTCGCGCTGTGCTGCGGATGGTGCTGCTGATCAGCAGATCACGCCCGGCGGCCACATTGAGATTGCCTGCGGCGGTGATCTGGCCTCCCTGATTGATCAGGTCGCCGGTACTGCTGGCCGCAACGCGATCTCCGCTGATCGTGCCCTGATTGACCAAAGTGCCTGCCATCAGATTGACGCGATCCTGCGCGCTGAGTGTGCCGGCGTTTGTCAGGGTCTGACTGACGATCAGATCGATATCGCGCGCCGCGATGAGGGTGCCGTTCGGAGCAAGATCGCCTGCCCGAGGCTTCAGATAAATGCGCGGCGCCAGCGCCTTGATCGTGCTGGCGGGCTGGCCCTCTTTTGCGGGCAGCGCGACTTCGGTTTCCACCAGCCAGACAAGATCGCTGGTGAGCTTTGCCATTTGTTCGGCCGTCAGCGCGATGCCGGGCTTGAGCTGCAGCGCGCTTGCCTGCTGCACACCAGAGGCCATCAGCGCGGCAAACTGTTCCTCATCGTCGGCATGCCCCGGAAGGAAGCGGCGGCCGGTCAGTTGCGCGACCTGCTCGCGTATCAGTCGCTGTTCAATGTAACCATCGCCAATGCGCTTTTGTGTGATCGATGGGTCGACCTGAAGCTGCGCGAGCATCACATCGGATGCAAGCCACTGGCGATAGCGTGTGAAGCGCGGGTCGGTCTCGAATACCGGGCCATCGCCCGGACGCATCATGAACAGGCTCTGTCCGTCGGTGCCGAAACGGCGGGCGCCGACATCCAGTGCCGCCCCGGGCACCGTCGCATTATCCTGAGCGACGGTGACAGGAAGGACGATCGTCGTCAGCTGATCCGCTGGTTCGAAGGGAAGCACGGGCCCCCAGTCCCGCTGATGGTAGCGACGGAATCCGCCGCGCCAGCGGCTCTTGGTGAACTGGCTGGTACCTGATTCGTGAATACGATGCGTACCAAGCGCATCGATGTTGGACAAGTTCTCAAGCGAGCCACCAAGCTTGCCGCCGGCGATGATCTGACTCTTGTCGTTGACCATCGTCTCACCACTCAGATTGAGATCCGAGCCGGCGATGATCTGTCCGGGGTCGGTGCGCACGACCTGAGACTCATATTCGCTGCGCGTGCCCTTGAACTGTGTCCATGAGCGAATGACGCGGTTGTCGAAACCGGTGTTATAGACGTCGATCGCTGCCTGCAGCGCGTTCCTGCGATCGTCGGTGCTCTGCGCCCAAGTGGCTTGCTGCTGCTCGTACACCAGTCGCGCGGCATCATAGTCGGCCTGCAGCTGTCGGTAGGTATGCCATGCGTCGTCATAGGCTGTTTTTTGCTGCTGCCAGGCGGTGCGCAGGCTGCCATCCGGATCGCTGCCGGGCATGGGCTCAGTGGGTAGCGAGAGTGCCGGCGGCTGCGGTGCGATCAGTCCGAAAGCGGGCGGTGCCGGATCCGGTGGCGTCAGGTTGAAATACGCCCATGCGGGATCGTCAGAGGCATAGTTACTGCCCCTGCTGACCGTGCAGGTTTCAGCCGCGCCCTCGCCGGAGCAGGTTTCATCATGCACATCGGGCATGGGCGTCTTGCCGAGGACGCCGTCGGTCAGATCGGCGGTATCCGTGCGCCAGCGATACTGGCCGGCGCGGCTCCACGATTGCCAGTAAAAATTGCTGACGTCATACCGCTCGGTATCGCCTTTGGGCCGGATGTCGAAAAACGCCGTTCCGGGAACAGTCTGCACTTCTTCTGCAGCGAAATCGCCGTTCTGATTGTGCAGCTCACGAGCGGCGATCTGCATCTTGCCGATGGCCTCGATGCGCGAGGCCCGGTTAAGCACGATCTCAGCCTGTCCGCTGGCCCTGCCCTGCTCATCCAGTGAACCGCCAATGCTGATATCACCGCCCGAGAACATCAATGCATGGCCCGTGTTCTCCAGTTCGCGTGTGCCGATGTCGAGACGGGTCGCCGCAGCGATCACAGGTGCTGCATCAGGATGACCTGCGTTCGCAAGCCGCTGCGACGATATCGCCACGGTATCGCCATAGATACGGCCAGTGGCGATGTTGTCGACCTGAGTCGCGTTCAGCCGAAGACGGGCCGCATCCAGCGTGCCGCTGTTCTCCAGCTTGCCATCGAGCGTCACGGTGAGCTGTTCAGTTGCGGCGATCGTTCCGGCATTTCGGACACCCAGACCATGGGCGCTCCCCACAAGATAGATGCGCCCGGCGTACATGCCGCCGATTGCGGCCACATCCAGTGCAAACGAGGGCGAAGGCATGCTCGCACCGGGCGTTGAGGCCTGCGGATCAGGCAGTGTGAGTTCCAGCTGGCGCGCCCAGATGCCTGCGTTGATCCGGGTCGCATGAGAAATCAGCGAAACGGCCTCCGCACCGCGCCCATCCAATCCCTTTCCGGTAACGTGCAGCGATCCCTGTCCGAGCGCATAGCCTGCCAACGCACCGTCTTTCAACTGGGGGACACCGGTCGCCAGTTCAACGCGGTTTGCATGCAAAAAACCGCAGCCATCGCAGGTAATGCCGGCGGAATTGGCAATGATCAGATCTGCCTTGTTACCTGCGATCTCGGCAGGGCCAGACAACACCGTGGGCACGCTGCTGCGGATTTCACCGACGATCACGCGCGCTGGCTGCGCCAGCAAGGCAGGGTTGGCCGCCACCCAGCCCGCCAGCGCGGTCTGGGACGCGGTACGACCGTTATTGAAGATCGCTCCCTGCGAATCGATATCAAGCTGCGTGAAACGATTCACGGACACGCCGGCGCGAGTGGGGGTGGTGATGTCGATCTGCGGAAGGCCGTTTGCCGTATTGAGCACCACAGGCCGCTGCCCGGGCGCAGCGGCTTTGTCGGCGATGATCTGGCCGAGGCTGTCTGTGGACAGGAAAAGACCGGCAATTAACAACGACAGCGGTGACGGTGACAAGAACGATGGAACACGAACGGGTTTCATGCAGTCTCCTCAGAAGCTGGCACTGACATAGAAGCCGGCCGTAGTCCCCGCCGTCCGGAAACCGGCTGGCATCGACACGGGCTGGCCAATGAATACATCCCATGCAAAAACACCTGAACCGCCGCGCAGACCGATCACCGTGCCAGTCAGCTGACGCCCGGCGAGCTGTCTTGTCGACTGACCATCGACGCGGCCGGTATCGACACCGGCATAAAGCTCACTGTTCAGTGAAGCGACAGAGAGTCCGATGTCCTGTCGCAGCAGCCAGCCGCGATCACCGATCAGCAGCGATTCACCATCAAAACCGCGCACGGTGTAGCGGTTGCCCATTGCAAAGCGGTCTTGGGGTGTGAGCGGTGTGGCATTCCACTGCGCGCGCCAGCCCGCGCTGTAACGCAGTGACTGTGAACTCAGCCTGAATGGAAGGGACAGTGAAATGTCGCTGCGGACGATCTCGGCGCGTGAGGTTCCTTCGCCATAGGGCTCTTCGGGCGCGCGCAATGCGCCCGCCGCGCCTGTGCCCCGACGCCAGGACAGACTGCAATCGAACGTTGCGCTGCCCAGCTGCTCGCGGTGGCTGAGGGAAAATTCCCAGCCGGCGGTACGCCGGCGCTGCTGGGGAAGCTCTGCATCATCTACGTAATTGCGTGAATCGCGCATCCACAGGCGCAGACTGCCGGAGGTTTTGCGGGTCGCATCACGGTAGAGCACACGGCCCAGCGAAACATCGCTGTTGCTGCTGCTGCCGTGGTACCTGATGAGTCCGGTGCGGCCCATGGTGGACTGGCTGTAGTCCCAATCGCCATGGGTAAAGGACAGGATCCACTCCCGAAACGGCACTGAGTAGTGCACCGTGCGGGACTGACTGTCTCGTGGACCGGGCAGGCCACCCCCCAGAGCGTTACCAATGCTGATGTAGAACAGGTCATTCAGTGTCCACCAGTGATCGTACGACAGCGTTGCCGTGCTCTGATAGCGTCCGGTGCTTTTCAGGCCAGCATCATCGAATGACAGATTCAGCCGGAATGGCAACGACTGTGACCATCGGATGACGACATCCGTGTCACCCGGCTGAGCGTCTTTACTCTCTGAGGGCAGCAGCTGTATGTCGGCATCGGCACTGGGTATGCGTTTGAAGTTTTCGATAGCCTGTTCCAGTGCGCGCAGATCCAGCAGATCGCCGGGCTGCAAGGGCATCGCATTCCACAGCGTCGCACGTGACGACGTGCCTTCGGCGAAACGCACCGAGCGCACCCGGCCGGGAATCACACTGACGCGAAGGATTCCTGATGAGATATCCTGAGGCTCGGTAAAGACGCGAGTGGTGATCAAACCCTTGCGTACGAGCGCCGCCTGCATACGCTGAATGACCTGCTGTATGCCCACACTGCCAAGGCAACGACCCGACACCGGATCTGCCTCATTGCGGGATCCCTCGTCTGCAGCGCGGGCTAACCACACAAAACGTTCCGACAGCTCACCGGTGATCTGTATTTCTCTGATCGTGAAACAGGGAGACTCATCGGTCATCAGCTGCGCCGGCAACAGAGGCGGTGCGGATTGCAACCGCACATCGGGCTGACGTTGTTGCTCGCGCAATGTGCGATCGCGCTCCTGCTGATGCAGCAGCTGCCGGTCTCCCGGCTCCATGGGTTGTGCTGGCGCAGTCTCGGGCAGCCAGAATGACAGGCTGAAAAAACCGAGAATAAAAAGGCGTTTGAAACCGCGCATGAAGATCCACTGAAAAAATTCGGCTCATGTCGCTGCAGAGGGATATCCGGAGATATCAATGCAGACGAATAAAGCCGAGATTTTTCAGCAGAGACGCAGCGAAAAGAGGAATTTCGTGCTGATACGATCAAGATCCTTGAATCGCAAGGATCAGCAACTTAATCAGTTGTTCTTTTGTAGTTGCATAGATTGCGCCAGTCGAACAGACGCTCGGTGAGAGAACGCCATCGACCAATCAGATAATCAACGTGCCGGCGACACCCACTCGCCTCGCCTCATCTTCTCCAGCCAGAAGGCGCCAATGATGGTCTTCACATCCGTCACTCTGCCCTGCCGTATCCAGTCGAGCATGTCGTCAAATGGCAGCGTGAACACATCCAGGAACTCACCTGCATCGAGATCGCGCTCCCCCTCGGTCAGGCCACGAGCGAGATAGATATCGAGATGCTCATCCGAGTAAGCAATCGCATTGTGTATCGTGCAAAGGAATTGCCATTCGCTGGCCGAGTAGCCCGTTTCTTCGCGCAGCTCGCGCTGGGCACAGAGCAAGGGGTCTTCGCCCGGCTCGAGTTTCCCGGCCGGGAATTCGATGAACACCTGATGATTCGGATAACGGAACTGCCGCTCCAGCAGAACACGGCCATCATCGAACACCGGCACGATCACCACCGCGCCGGGATGACGAAAATATTCTCTTGTCGTTTCGCTGCCATCCGGCAGCAGGACGCGGTCATTGCGCAGCTTGATGAATGTGCCGTCGTAGACAAGCTCGGAACTGATCTCGGTCTCGGTCAGGTGCTTGTCCATTCGAGCTCCGGACAATTACTCGCTGACGGGACGACGGCGCAAATGCCGCCAGACAAAGCCCGGAAAGGCCAGCACCAGCATCAGGCACAATGTCACGGTGTAAAACTGCCATCCTTGGGGGAAAGCGTTGCCGGCCATCGCCTCGAGCCCGTGCGCAATGCCGATCAGAAGCAGATACAGCACCAGCATCTCGAACAGCCGAACGGCAAAAGGCTTATCCGCCCACTTGAGACGAAATACGCCGAACAACGACTCGGTGAAAAAGGGGAAATTTGCAGCCACTGCCATCAGAAAGATGACCAGCCAGGCGGCGGTGGAAGTATTCATTGAATTAAAAAGTCAGGAAGCCAGCGCTTGCGCGACCGATTGCAGACAGGCACTCATCAGCGGACCGGGAAGTATACCCAGAATCAGCACGGCCAGCCCGTTGACTGACAGCAGCAGCTTCATGTCGCCTGACGCAACGATGGGCGAGACATCAGTCGGCTCGTCGAAGTACATCAGCTTCACGACGCGCAGGTAGTAGAACGCGCCGACCAGCGACATCATCACCGCAAAAATCACCAGCGCGAGCTGGCCCGATGCCAGCGCTGCCTGCAGCACAGAGAGCTTCGCATAGAAACCCACCATCGGCGGCACGCCGGACAGCGACAGCAGCAGCACCATCATCACCGCAGCAAACCACGGGCTGCGCTGATTGAGTCCCTTGAAATCATCGAGATGCTCCGCCTCGAAGCCCTGGCGCGACAGCAGGATGATGGTCGCAAAACTTCCCAGCGTGGTCAGCACGTAGGTGACGATATAAAACATCGCCGAGCTGTAGGCGCTGGCGGCGGCTTCGGGCGTGCTGCCCTCGAACACCCCGGACAACAATCCCAGCAGCATGAAGCCCATCTGCGAGATGGTTGAATACGCCAGCATGCGCTTGATGTTGGTCTGTGCCAGCGCGGTGACGTTACCGACGATCAGCGAGACGACCGACATCACCACCAGCATCTGCTGCCAGTCGGCGGCCAGCGCACCCAATCCCTCGACCAGCAAGCGGATACAGACTGCAAACGCCGCCAGCTTGGGCGCTGCGCCGATCAGCAGCGTGACGGAAGTTGGCGACCCCTGATACACGTCAGGCGCCCACATGTGGAAAGGTGCGGCCCCCAGCTTGAAGGCCAGCCCGGCGACGAGGAAGACGACCCCCAGCATCAGTACGGTCTTGTCGATGCTGCCACCCGCCAGCGCTTTCGCGATCTCGCCGAGATTCAGCGAGCCCGTGGCGCCGTACAGCATGGACATACCGTACAACATGAAACCAGAAGCCAGCGCGCCGAGCACGAAATATTTCATCGCCGCCTCGGTCGATACCGCGTTATCGCGACGCAGTGCCACCAGCGCATACAGCGACAGCGACATCAGCTCAAGACCGAGATAGATGATCAGGAAGCTGTTCCCGGAAATCATGATCAGCTGACCAAGCAGTGTCATCAGCGCCAGCACATAAAACTCGCCGCTGAGCGACCCACCCATCATGCCGCGATCTACAGAGTACTGACGCGCATACACCAGCGTGAAGAACGTGGCGATGCAGGCAAAGAGCTTGAGCAGCATTGCCATCGGATCGTTCACGAACATCTGGCTGAATGCGTAGCTGCTGCCCGTGGCGGAGCCAAAGTCAGAAATCGCGACGTAGGCAGTCACAATGACCGTCAGCAGTGACAGACGCTGGCTCAGCGGCTGCTGATCTTCGCGCACAAACAATCCGGCGACCAGCACCACCAGAATCGCGATGGCCAGAAAAATCTCGGCAGCTGCCGGCATCAGGTTAAGTTCGTTCATTGTCGGCTGATGTCAGGTCGGGTTATTGGGGAAGCTTGCTCACGGCAACGTGCCGGAGCAGGTCAGTGACCGAGGTCTGGGTCAGGTCGGTGAACGGTGCAGGATAAATACCCATCCACAGCACAGCGATGGCCATCAGGCCCAGCATCAGGAATTCGCGCGGGTTCAGGTCGGTCAACTCGGCCACATGGTTGTTGGCGATCTCGCCAAACACAACGCGCTTGACCAGCCACAGCGAATAGGCAGCACCCAGTATCAGCGCGGTCGCGGCGAGCACACCGATCCAGAAATCGTATTTGACCGAGCCCAGGATCACCATGAATTCGCCGATAAAGCCCGAGGTGCCCGGCAGGCCGGCATTCGCCAGCGAGAACAGCACGAACAGCGCAGCGAAGCGAGGCATGGTGTTGATTACGCCGCCATAGTCAGCGATCTCGCGCGAATGGACGCGGTCATACAGCACGCCGATACAGAGGAACATCGCGCCCGAGACGAAACCGTGAGAGATCATCTGCATCAGGCCGCCCTGCACGCCCATGTCGCTGAACACGAAAAAGCCCAGCGTGACGAAACCCATGTGCGCGATCGAAGAATAAGCAACCAGCTTCTTCATGTCGGCCTGCACCAGCGCCACCAGACCGATGTAGATCACCGCGATCAGCGAGAGCGCAATCATCAGGCCGGACAGGCTGTGGCTGGCATCCGGCGCGATAGGCAGCGAAAACCGCAGGAAGCCATAGCCACCCAGCTTCAGCATGATCGCGGCCAGCACCACCGAGCCGCCGGTCGGCGCCTCGACGTGCGCATCGGGCAACCAGGTATGCACCGGCCACATCGGCACCTTCACCGCGAACGCGATCAGGAAAGCCAAGAACACCGGGATCTGCACATTCAGCGCCAGCGGCAGCTTGTGCCAGGCCTGAATATCGAAGCTGCCGTTCGCCTGGAAGTACAGATAAATCAGCGCGACCAGCATCAAGAGCGAGCCGAGGAAGGTGTAGAGGAAGAACTTCAATGCCGCATACACCCGGCGCGGGCCACCCCAGACACCGATGATGATGAACATCGGTATCAGTGTCGCTTCGAAGAATACGTAGAACAACACCGCATCCAGCGCGCAGAACACGCCGATCATCACGCCCGACAGAATCAGGAACGCACCCATGTACTGCGAGACGCGACGCTCGATCACCTCCCAGCCGGCAATCACGACGATCACGGTGATGAAAGCAGTCAGCGGCACGAACCACAGTGACAGGCCATCGATGCCGAGGTGATAAAAGATATTGAATCGCGCTATCCACGCCGATTTCTCGATGAACTGCATGCCGTGGGCTGCAGGATCAAACTGGCTGACCAGCGGGAAAGTAACCAGCAGGCTGACGATGGAACCCAGCAGCGCCAGCCGGCGGGCAAGCGCTGCCCTGCTGTCATTGCCGACGGCCAGCACGAGTGCGCCGAACGCAATCGGCAACCAGATCGCCAGGCTCAGATAAGGTGTGGTGGACTGCATGATATTGTTTTTTCTCGGGCTGCTATTCTGTTGGAGTCGATCAGGAACGCATCAGCAGATAGCCGAGATACAGGGCCACTGCGACGATCATGGTGAAAGCATAGTGATACAGATAACCGGTCTGGAACGTGCGCGTGACCGTCGAGAACCAGCCGACCAGCTTCGCGCTGCCATTCACGACCAGGCCATCGATCAGCGCGCGGTCGCCGACCGTCGACAAACCTGAGCCCACATTGCGGGCACCGGCCGCGAAGACCACTTCGTTGATCTTGTCCATGTAGTACTTATTGTCCAGCAGCGTGTGAATGCCCTTGAATTTGTCGTAGAACCACGCCGGCACGCGCGGATTGATCAGGTAGCAGTACCACGCCGACACCACGCCCGCCAGTGCCAGAATGAACGGCAGACTGGTGAATGCATGCACACCCATCGCCGCAGCGCTGTGGAATTCATGCGCAAGTTCAGCCATCGCGGGATGCTTGTCCGAGACAAAGATCACGCCCTTGAAGAATTCGCCGTACAGCATCGGCTCGATGGTCAGATAGCCGATCAATACCGACGGGATGGCCAGCAGCACCAGCGGCAGCGTGACCACCCACGGCGCCTCGTGCGGCTTCTCACCCGGTGCTAGGCCGTGATGCTCGTCGCCATGGTGGTCGTCATGCGCATGATGCGCTTTGCCGAAACGCTCCTCGCCATGGAAGACCAGAAAATACATGCGGAACGAATAGAACGCGGTCACAAAAACCCCGGCCAGCACCGCGACGTTCGCAAAGCCGCTGCCGGCGATGTGCGTGGCGTGCACGGCCTCGATGATGCTGTCCTTCGAATAGAAGCCGGAAAAGAACGGCGTGCCGATCAGCGCCAGTGAACCGAGCAGACTGGTGATCCAGGTGATGGGCATGTACTTGCGCAGACCGCCCATGTTGCGGATGTCCTGATCATGATGCATACCGATGATGACCGCGCCTGCGCCGAGGAACAGCAGCGCCTTGAAGAACGCATGTGTCATCAGGTGGAATACCGCCACCGAGTAGGCCGAAGCACCCAATGCCACCGTCATGTAACCCAGCTGCGACAGCGTCGAGTAGGCCACCACGCGCTTGATGTCGTTCTGGATGATGCCGAGGAAGCCCATGAATAGCGCCGTGATCGAACCGATCACCAGCACGAAAGACAACGCAGTATCTGACAGCTCGAACAGCGGCGACATGCGCGCCACCATGAAAATACCCGCGGTGACCATGGTTGCTGCATGGATCAGCGCAGAAATGGGCGTCGGGCCTTCCATCGAATCCGGCAGCCACACATGCAGCGGGAATTGCGCCGATTTGCCCATCGCACCAATGAACAGGCAGATGCAAGCCACCGTGATCAGCATCCAGTCCGTGCCGGGCAGTGTCAGTGCAGCGATTTCTTCGCGCTTGGCGAACACCTCGGCATAGTTCATCGAACCGGCGTACGCCAGCAACAGACCGATGCCGAGAATGAAACCGAAATCGCCCACCCGGTTGACGAGAAAGGCTTTCATGTTCGCGAAGATCGCGGTCGGGCGCTTGAACCAGAACCCGATCAGCAGATACGACACCAGACCCACCGCTTCCCAGCCGAAAAACAGCTGCAGGAAGTTGTTGCTCATGACGAGCATCAGCATCGCGAACGTGAACAGCGAAATGTAGGAGAAGAAGCGGTTATAGCCCTCGTCTTCTTCCATGTAACCAATCGTGTAGATGTGCACCATCAGCGAGACGAACGTCACCACGCACATCATCATTGCCGTGAGGCTGTCGATCAGGAAGCCGATCTCCAGCTTCACGCCGCCCACGGTCATCCAGGTGTAGAGCGTGCCGCTGTAGCTCGCACCCCCCACCACCTCGATCAGGGTCTGCGCCGAAATCAGGAAAGCGATCAGCACGCCGAGGATAGTCACGCTGTGCGACGTGGCGCGGCCGATCAGGTTGCCGAAGAAGCGCGTGCCGAACAGGCCGGCGATCATGGAGCCGGCCAGCGGCGCCAGTGGTACGGCCAGCAGCAGATTTGGGTTGAGTTGCCCCGCCATGACGATTCTTTTCCTTCTTCTTGAGTTATCCGTTCAGCCAGTCGGCTCGTTCAGTCTTTTCAGCCTTTCAGCCTGTCAAGCTCTTCCACATCGACGGTGTTCAGATTGCGGAACAGCACAACGAGAATCGCCAGACCAATCGCGGATTCTGCGGCCGCCACCGTCAGGATGAAGAACACGAAGATCTGGCCGGCCGCATCGCCGAGGTAATGAGAGAACGCCACGAAATTCATGTTCACCGCCAAGAGCATCAGCTCGATCGACATCAGGATGATGATCACATTCTTGCGGTTCAGGAAAATGCCGATCACCGAAATCGCAAACAGGATCGCGCCCAGCGTCAGGTAATGTGCGAGTGTGAGTTCCATGCTCGGCCTCAGGAATTATCAGCAGCAGACGGCGCCGCACGGTTGCTTTCAGACGGCATGCTGACGATGCGTACGCGATCCTCGCGGCGCGTCTTGACGGCCAGACCGGGGTCGAAGTACTTGCTGTCCTTGCGGCGGCGGAGCGTCAGCGCCACGGCCGCAATGATCGCAGCGAGCAGGATCAGCGAGGCGATTTCGAATGCATACAGATATTGGGTGTAGATCAGCTTGCCCAGCTCGCGGGTATCACCAATGTTGAGCGCCCCACCCTTGTCTTCCTGCGCGACGAAGCCACGGACTAATACCGCTGCCATTTCAGCCGCGATGATCACGCCGACAGTCACCGCCAGCGGCAGATGGCTGACGAACCCGGCGCGCAGCTTGGCCATGTCAATGTCCAGCATCATCACCACGAACAGGAACAGCACCATCACGGCGCCGACATAGACCAGCACCAGCACGATCGCGAGGAACTCGGCTTTCAGCAGCATCCAGATCGCTGCGGCAGAGAAGAATGACAAGATCAGGAACAGGGCCGCGTTGACCGGATTGCGATCCGTGATCACACGCACGGCCGCCAACACCATCAGCGCCGAGAACAGATAAAAGAGTACGGTAGTGAATTCCATGAACGGTCTCAGCGGTAGCGGGCGTCAGCGGCACGGTTGGCGGCGATCTCGGGTTCATACTTGTCACCGATCGCCAGCAGCATGTTTTTCGTGTAATACAGATCGCCGCGCTTTTCGCCGTGATATTCCAGAATATGTGTCTCGACAATGGAGTCGACCGGGCACGACTCTTCGCAGAATCCGCAGAAGATGCACTTGGTCAGGTCGATGTCATAGCGCGTGGGGCGGCGCGATCCATCGTCGCGCTGCTCGGATTCAATGCTGATCGCCAGCGCCGGGCAGACGGCCTCGCACAGCTTGCAGGCGATGCAGCGTTCTTCACCATTCGGGTAGCGGCGCAGCGCATGCAGACCCCGGAAGCGTGGCGACTGCGGTGTTTTCTCTTCCGGGAATTGGACGGTGATCTTGCGAGCAAACATGTAGCGACCCGTCAGCGCCAACCCTTTGAAAAGCTCACGCAGCATCAGGCTGCCGAAGAAATCTTTGATGGCTTCCATAATCTCTCAGCCCCGTTTCATTTCCAGATGTTCCAGGAGGTCTGCATCCAGACCGCGACAATCACGAGATAAATCACGGTCAGCGGGATGAACACTTTCCAGCCCAGACGCATGATCTGGTCGTAGCGATAGCGCGGGAACGATGCGCGCACCCAGATGAAAATCGAGACGACCAGGAAGGTCTTGATTCCCAGCCAGATCCAGCCCGGGATGAAGTCCAGCACCGCCAGCGGCGCGCTCCAGCCGCCGAGGAACATCAGGGTGGCCATCATCGAGATCAGGATCATGTTCGCGTATTCGGCGAGGAAGAACATCGCGAACGACATGCCGGAATACTCGACCATGTGCCCAGCGACGATTTCCGATTCACCTTCCACCACGTCGAACGGATGGCGCGCGGTCTCGGCGATGCCGGAGATGATGTACACACCGAACATCGGCAGCAGCGGCAACCAGTTCCAGGACAGGAAGTTCAGCCCCATGTCGGCAAACAGGCCCTTGGTCTGCCCGGCGACAATGGCCGACAGGTTCAGGCTGCCCGACACCATCAGCACGATCACCAGCACGAAGCCCATCGCGATCTCATACGAGACCATTTGCGCCGAGGCGCGCATCGCGCCAAGGAAAGCGTATTTCGAGTTCGATGCCCAGCCGGCGATGATCACGCCATAGACTTCCAGCGAGGTGATCGCCATGACGAACAGCAGGCCGGCATTCACATTGGCCAGCGCTTTCTCGGGGCCAAAAGGCACCACTGACCATGCGGCGAGCGCCGGCATGATCGTCATGACCGGCGCAATCACGAACAGCGCCTTGTTGGCCTTGGCGGGAACGACGATCTCTTTGAGCAACAGCTTCAGCGCATCGGCGATCGGCTGCAGCAGGCCGGCAGGGCCGACACGATTCGGACCCAGACGCACATGCATCCAGCCGATCATCTTGCGCTCCCACAGCGTCAGGTAGGCAACGCAGCCCATCAGTGGCAGCGTCACGGCGACGATCTTGAGCAGTATCCATGCGATCGGCCACACGGGCCCCAGCACGTCACTGCCCGTGGTGGTGAGTTGATTGATGATCTGATCCATCAGGCTTTCTCCACCGAGACAGCGCCGAACATGTCGCCCAGCGCGATGGTCGACGAATGCGCCGCTGCCACACGAACCACGTTCGATGGCAAGCTGCCATCGATTGCGCATGCGAGCATGACCGAGGCCTTGCCCTGAGTGATCCGCACGGTCGCGCCGTCGCTGACACCCAGTTTTTCGGCCAGCGACGCTGGCAAGATGGCTTTCGGCGTGCGCGCATCGCTCGTCTGTTGCAGCGACTCTGCGCGGCGCACGATTGCGTCGCTGAAGTAAACGGGCACATCGGCCACGCGCTGCAGGCCTGGCGATGCCTGAGGCGATTCCAGCTTGATGTTGGCGCGATTGTTCAGGCGAGTGGAGAGATCGATACCTTCCAGCGTCTTCGTGCCCAGCACCTCGTTACGAATGTCTTCCGAGCTGTCGTAGTTGAAACCGTCGAGCGAGAGCAGGTTGCCCAGCACGCGCAGCACTTTCCAGCCCGGGCGGGTGTCGCCCAGCGGCTTGACGGTACCGTTGAAACCTTGTGCACGTCCCTCGGCATTGACGAAAGTGCCGGAAGTCTCGGAGAACGGCGCGACTGGCAGCAGCACATCCGCGTATTCCGCGCCATGCTTGTAAGGCGACATCACGACCACCATGTCCGCCTTGTCCAGCGCGGCGCGCGCGACCTGCGGATTGGCGCAGTCATACTCGGGCTCGACATTCAGCAGCAGGTAGGCCTTGCGGGGCTGCTCGAGCAGGCTCTTCGCATTCGCGCCTGTCGACGGGAAGGCATTCGCCAGATAGCCACCCACAGTATTTGCCGCTTCGGTCAGGTAGCCCAACGATGCCGATGTGTTCTCTGCGATCCACTGCGCTATCGCATGCAGCTGCGATGCCTGAGGATGCTGCGCAGCGGCGTTACCCAGCAGGATCGCGCGCGGCTCGCCCGACAACAGGCCCGCAGCGATCTGCTTGGCGGTTGCCGACGGCTGCAGCGCGGCCAGCTCTGCGGGGGCTGCGATATTTTTGCTGTGCGCGACAGCGACAGCGACTTCACCCAGCAGCGATGTCCATTCGGACGGTGCGGCGATCAGCTTGTTCGCCAGCGGCATCAGCAGATCATCATCGGTCGCGTGCAGCATCGATACCTGCGCGCCGCGACGCACCGCCTGACGCAGCTTTGCAGCCAGCAGCGGATGATCCTTGCGCAAGAAGGAACCCACGATGAACACGCGCTTCAACTGACTGAAGGCCTCGATGCTCATGCCCAGCCAGGGCAGCATCTTGCGATCAGCAACGAAATCGGACTGGCGCAGGCGGAAGTCGACATTCTCAGAGCCCATTCCGCGCACGAGCTTCTGCAGCAGTGAGAGTTCTTCCAGAGTCGAGTTGGGCGTGGCCAGTGCGGCCAGCGAATCCGCGCCATGCTCATGACGGATGTTGCGCAATCCGTGCGCGACATATTCGAGCGCGGTCTGCCAGTCGGTGGTTTGCCACTGTCCGCCCTGCTTGATCATCGGTGCGGTCAGGCGGTCTTCGCTGTTCAGGCCTTCGTAGGCAAAGCGGTCGCGATCGGACAGCCAGCATTCATTGATCGCCTCATTCTCCAGCGGCAGCACGCGCATCACTTTGCCACCCTTGACCTGAACGATCAGGTTCGAGCCGAGGCTGTCATGCGGACTGACCGACTTGCGGCGCGACAGCTCCCAGGTGCGGGCGCTGTAACGGAAAGGCTTGGAGGTCAGCGCGCCGACCGGACACAGATCGATCATGTTGCCCGACAGCTCGGAATCGACGGTCTTGTTGACAAAGGTCGTGATCTCGGAATGTTCGCCACGGTTGAGCATGCCGAATTCCATCTGGCCGGCGATCTCTTGCCCGAAGCGCACGCAGCGGGTGCAATGGATGCAGCGGCTCATCTCTTTCATCGAGATCAGCGGCCCGGCATCCTTGGGATGCACGACGCGCTTTTCTTCGTGATAGCGCGACCCGGAAGGACCATAACCCACCGCGAGATCCTGCAACTGACACTCGCCGCCCTGATCGCAAATCGGGCAATCCAGCGGATGGTTAATCAGCAGGAACTGCATCACATCTTTCTGCGCCTTCACAGCCTTGTCGCTGTGCGTGCGCACGATCATGCCCGGCGTGACCGGCGTGGCGCAGGCGGGCAGCGGCTTGGGTGCCTTCTCGACCTCGACCAGGCACATGCGGCAGTTGGCCGCGATCGACAGCTTCTTGTGATAGCAGAAGTGCGGAATGTAGGTACCCAGGCGGTTCGCGGCTTCCATCACCATGGAGCCTTCCTGCACCTCGACTTTTTTACCGTCTATCTCGATCTCAACCATGATTGTTCCGGTCAGATATACGTCGGCACGAGACAGCGCTTGTGCTCGATGTGATATGCAAATTCATCGGTGAAGTTCTTGATCATCGCGCGCACCGGCATGGCCGCGGCGTCGCCCAGCGCGCAGATCGTGCGGCCCTGTATGCCATCGCAGACGGAATTGAGCACATCGAGGTCTTCCGCCCTGCCCTCGCCATGCTCGATGCGATGAACCATCCGGTACAGCCAGCCCGTGCCCTCGCGGCAGGGCGTGCACTGGCCGCAAGACTCTTCATAGTAAAAATACGACAGGCGCAACAGCGACTTCACCATGCAGCGGGTGTCGTTCATCACGATCACCGCGCCGGAGCCCAGCATAGAACCGGCCTTCGCGATGGAGTCGTAATCCATGTCGGTCTCCATCATCACATCGCCGCGCAGCACCGGCATCGATGATCCTCCGGGGATTACTGCCTTGATCTTCTTGCCATCGCGCATGCCACCGGCCAGCTCCAGCAACTTGGCGAATGGCGTACCCAACGGGACTTCGTAGTTGCCGGGTCGGGCGACATCGCCCGACACCGAGAAAATCTTGGTGCCGCCATTGTTCGGCTTGCCCAGTGCGGCATACGCCTCACCACCGAGGTTCATCGCAAATGGAACGGCAGCGAAGGTCTCGGTGTTGTTGATCGTGGTCGGCTTGCCGTACAGGCCAAAGCTGGCCGGGAAAGGCGGCTTGAAGCGCGGCTGGCCTTTTTTGCCTTCGAGGGATTCGAGTAGCGCCGTCTCTTCGCCGCAGATATACGCACCATATCCATGGAACGCGTGGAGCTGGAAAGAGAAATCCGAGCCCATGATGCGGTCACCCAGAAACCCGGCAGCGCGCGCTTCTTCCAGCGCTTCTTCAAAGCGCTCGTAGACTTCCCAGATCTCGCCGTGAATGTAGTTGTAACCGACGGTGATGCCCATCGCATACGCGCCGATGGCCATGCCTTCGATCACGGTGTGCGGGTTATAACGCAGGATGTCGCGATCCTTGAAGGTGCCCGGCTCGCCTTCGTCCGAATTGCAGACCAGGTATTTCTGCCCGGGGAACTGGCGCGGCATGAAGCTCCACTTCAGGCCAGTGGGGAAACCCGCACCACCACGACCACGCAGCGACGAGGCCTTCAGCTCGGCGATCACCTGCTCGGGCGTGATTTTTTCAGTCAGGATGCGGCGCAGCGCGGAATAACCGCCGCGCTGGACGTAATCCGCCAGTCGCCAGTTGCTGCCGTCCAGACCGGCGAGAATCAGCGGCTTGATGTGACGATCATGAAGGCTGGTCATTTCTTCAGCTCCGTCAGCAAGGCATCGATTTTTTCGTTGTTCATGTGGCTGCACATGCGCTTGTTGTTCACCAGCAGCACCGGCGCATCGCCGCAGGCACCCATGCACTCGCCCTCGACCAGCGTGAACTCGCCATCGGGCGTGGTTTCGCGATAATCGATGTCGAGCTTGGATTTGAGGTAATGCGCGGCCCGCTCGCCACCGGACAATGCGCAGGGCAGGTTGGTGCAGACGGTGATCTTGTGCTTACCGACTGGCTTGAGGTCATACATGTTGTAGAAGGTCGCAACCTCCTGCACGGCGATTGCGGGCATGCCGATGTAATCGGCGATGTCCTGCATGACTTCCGGCGACACCCAGCCTTTTTCATCCTGCGCGATCGCGAGCGCGGCCATCACCGCCGACTGGCGCTGGTCTGCCGGGAACTTCGCGAGTTCGCGATCAATCTTTTTATACGCTTGCTCTGTTAACAGCATCGATCTGCCCTTGTGGAGGTAGCCGAGATCAGCGATCGATCTCGCCAAACACAATGTCCTGCGTGCCAATGATCGTCACCGCATCGGCGATCATGTGACCCCTGGCCATTTCATTCAAACCTTCGAGATGCGCAAAACCCGGCGCACGGATCTTCAGGCGGTAGGGCTTGTTTGCACCATCGGAGACGAGGTAAATGCCGAACTCGCCCTTCGGATGCTCGACCGCTGCGTACGCTTCGCCTTCGGGCACATGGAAGCCTTCGGTGAACAGCTTGAAGTGATGGATCAGCTCTTCCATGTTGGACTTCATGTCCACGCGCGACGGCGGCGCCACCTTGTGGTTGTCGCTGATGACCGGGCCCGGATGATTGCGCAGCCATTCGACGCATTGCTTGATGATGCGATTCGACTGGCGCATTTCTTCGATGCGCACCAGATAGCGGTCGTAGCAGTCGCCGTTCACGCCCACCGGAATATCGAAATCCAGCAGATCGTAGACTTCATACGGCTGCTTCTTGCGAAGATCCCACGCAATGCCGGAACCACGCAGCATCGCGCCAGTGAAGCCCATCTGCAGCGCGCGCTCAGGTGACACCACGCCGATGCCGACCAGACGCTGCTTCCAGATGCGGTTGTCTGTCAGCAGGGTTTCGTATTCATCCACGTACGTGGGGAAGCGATTGGTGAAGTCTTCGATGAAATCGAGCAGCGAGCCCTGACGGTTTTCATTCAGCTTCGAGATCGCCTTGTCATTGCGGATCAGCGACGCCTTGTACTGAGGCATGCTGTCCGGCAGGTCGCGATAGACACCACCCGGACGGTAATAGGCCGCATGCAGTCGCGCACCCGAGACCGCTTCATAGCAGTCCATCAGGTCTTCGCGCTCGCGGAACGCGTACAGGAACACGCCCATCGCTCCCACGTCGAGTGCGTGCGCGCCCAGCCACAGCAGGTGGTTCAGCAGACGGGTGATCTCGTCGAACATCACGCGGATGTATTGCGCGCGCAGCGGCACTTCAAGGCCGAGCAGCTTCTCGATCGCCATCACATACGCGTGCTCATTGCACATCATCGACACATAGTCGAGACGGTCCATGTAGGGCACGGACTGCAGATACGTGCGCGTTTCGGCCAGCTTTTCAGTAGCGCGATGCAAAAGACCGATATGCGGATCGGCACGCTGAATGACTTCGCCATCCAGCTCCAGCACCAGACGAAGCACGCCGTGCGCTGCAGGGTGCTGCGGCCCGAAGTTCAGCGTATAGTTTTTTATCTCTGCCATGATTACTTCACCCCGTAATTCTCTTCGCGGATCACGCGCGGCACGTTTTCACGCGGCTCGATGGTGACCGGCTGGTAGATCACGCGCTTCTGCTCGGGGTCATAGCGCATCTCGACATATCCGCTGACGGGGAAATCCTTGCGGAAAGGATGGCCGATGAAACCATAATCGGTGAGGATGCGACGCAGGTCATCGTGTCCTTCGAACAGGATGCCGAACAGATCGAAAGCCTCGCGTTCGTACCAATTCGCCCCTGACCACAGCGCGGATACGGAAGCGACGATGGGCATCTCGTCATCCGGCGCAAAGGTACGCACCCGCAACCGCCAGTTCTGGCTGACCGACAACAAATGAGAAACCACTGCAAAGCGCGGGCCTTCCCATGCGCCATCGCCATATTGGGAATAATCGACGCCACACAAATCGATCAGCTGCTCGAACCGCGTCGACGCATGATCGCGCAGTGCCTGCATGGACGCCAGATAATCGGATGCATTGACGACGATGGTGACTTCGCCCAGATCGGTATTGAGGCTCTTGATCCGTTCGCCCAACACCTGCTGCAAGGCGGTCACAAGGTTTTCGAGTTTGGTGCTCATGTCGGGCTTCGGTAAGTTCAGCGGGCGATGGTGTTGGTTCGCCGTATCTTGTTCTGCAACTGCATGATTCCGTAGAGCAGTGCTTCCGCTGTCGGAGGACATCCCGGGACATAAATATCGACCGGCACGATACGATCGCAGCCACGCACGACGGAGTAGGAGTAGTGGTAATAGCCACCGCCGTTCGCACAGGAACCCATGGAAATCACCCAGCGCGGCTCGGCCATCTGGTCATAGACCTTGCGCAGCGCGGGGGCCATCTTGTTGCACAGTGTGCCGGCGACGATCATCACATCAGACTGGCGCGGCGACGGGCGGAACACCACGCCGAAACGGTCTAGGTCATAACGTGAGGCACCCGCATGCATCATCTCGACCGCGCAGCAGGCGAGGCCGAAGGTCATCGGCCACATGGAGCCGGTGCGCGTCCAGTTGATCAGCTTGTCCGCGGTGGTCGTGACGAAGCCTTCGTTCATCAGTCCTTCGATAGCCATTACTTATTCCCAGTCCAGAGCGCCTTTTTTCCATTCGAAAATCAGGCCGACGACAAGCACACCCAGGAAGATCATCATTGCCCAGAAGCCGAGGAGGCCGACATCGCTCATCGCGACAGCCCAAGGCACGAGAAATGCCACTTCGAGATCGAAAAGAATGAAGAGAATGGCGACCAGGTAATAACGCACATCAAATTTCATGCGCGCATCTTCGAAGGCTTCGAAGCCGCATTCGTACGCGGAAGTCTTTTCCGCATCCGGTTTGTGCGGACCCAGCAGCCGCCCCAGTATCTGGGGCGCGACACCAACAGCGATACCGACGCAAATGAACAGCAGTATCGGCAGGTAGTTTTCGAGGTTCACGATATTCGCAGTTCAAAACTCTGGTTATAAAAACCAGACATGAAGCCAAAAAGACAACTCTGCCTTTTCGGCAAAAAGCCAGCAAAAGGCAACCTTTCGCTGGCCCGCTCGAATTACGTTTTGACTGGTGCCGACGGCGAGACTCGAACTCGCACAGCTTGCGCCACTACCCCCTCAAGATAGCGTGTCTACCAATTTCACCACGTCGGCAAAAGCAGGCTATTTTACCCCGCTTTGAGACCCCAATTCAATGAAGGTTTTGCAGGAATGAGAAGAAAATCTTATTTCGGAATTTCTCCGGACTGACCTTGTGCGGGCGTTGCCGGTTGTGACTGACTGGTCGGATTTTGTGGCTGAGCGGGCGCTGCCGGCGTCGCGGGAATCTGGTCCATTACGCCTGCGCCGCCGCCCGTCACAGGACGGCTGCTGAGGAAGCTGAGTGCCAGGGTCGCTGCGAAGAACACGGCGGCAGCAATGCCCGTAGAACGAGAAAGGAAATTCGACGAACCGGTGGCACCAAACAGACTGCCGGACGCGCCGGAGCCGAAGGCCGCGCCCATGTCGGCTCCCTTGCCGTGCTGAAGCAACACCAGTCCGATAATAATCAGGGCGGTCACCACCTGAACGACGATAACGATGGCTAACAAAGTATTCATAAAATAGTCCGAAATTTCTTTGAAACGTTACGAGAGTTTTTTAAAACAGGGTAAGCATTAACTCGATGGGTTATGAGAATTAAGCAAAATTAAGCGTATTCAAGCGCCTCATACCGCAGCCGCGATCGCCAGAAAATCTGTCGCTTTGAGGGAAGCACCTCCGATCAGACCACCATCAATATCCGGCATGGCCAGCAAGTCTTTTGCGTTGTCCGGCTTCATGCTGCCGCCATACAAGATTTGTATTTTTTTTGCCGCATCGGCATTGGCTTTGGCCAGTGTCGCACGTATGAGTTCATGAACCTGCTGCGCCATGTCCGGCGTTGCCGTTTTTCCGGTGCCAATGGCCCAGACGGGCTCATAGGCCACCACGATCTCGGCCAGCTGAGCGCCCACCGCCGCGATCACGGGCGCAAGCTGACTGACCACGACGGCATCGGTCCTGCCCGCTTCGCGCTCTTGCAGCGTCTCGCCCACGCACACCACGGGCACCAGCCCTGCTGCCAGCGCACGCACCGATTTGCGCGCGACCAGTTCATCGCTTTCGGCATGGTAGCTGCGGCGCTCGGAATGACCGACGATCACATAGGTGCAAGAAAAATCCTTCAGCATCGGCGCCGAGACCTCGCCGGTGTAGGCGCCGCTCTCATGCTCGGACACGTCTTGCGCGCCCCAGCGCACGGCAGAACCACTCAGCGCCGACTGGGCCTGCGCAAGATACGGCGCGGGAACGCACACCGCCAGATCGCACGTTACCGGCGCACCCGCACGAATGCCTTCCAGCAGCGTCGCATTCGCCGCAAGGCTGCCATTCATCTTCCAGTTGCCGGCGATCAGTGTACGTCGCATGGTCTTGTCCGCAGGGTAGGGTTCGTAAAAAGCTCGCGATTTTATCTCAAAGCACTCTCAAAGCACTCTCAAATCACCTGCAGCATGATCTTGCCGACGTGCGTGCTGCTTTCCATCAGCGCATGCGCTTCGGCGGCCTGTTCGAGCGGGAAGGTCTTGAAAATCACGGGCTTGATCTTCCCGGACTCCAGCAAAGGCCAGATACGCTGGCGCAGCTTTTGTGCAATGTCCTGCTTGAACGCCACCGGGCGCGGGCGCAGGGTCGAGCCGGTGATCGTCAGGCGGCGACGCATGATCTCGCCAAAATTCACTTCGCCCTTCGATCCACCCAGCAGCGCAATCACGACAATCCGGCCATCATCGGCGAGACATTGGATCTCGCGGTTCACATAGTCGCCTGCGACCATGTCGATGACCACATTCGCGCCTTTGCCGCCGGTAAGGGATTTCACCACCTCGACAAAATCTTCGCTGCGGTAGTTGATGCCGCGCTCTGCACCCAGACTTTCGCAGGCACGACACTTGTCGTCAGTGCCTGCGGTCGCAAACACGCGATGCCCCAGCGCCGTCGCCATCTGTATGGCGGTGACGCCGATGCCGGAACTGCCACCCTGCACCAGCAAGGTCTCGCCCTCACTCAGACGGGCACGTTCGAACACATTGCTGTACACCGTAAAAAACGTCTCGGGCAATGAAGCCGCCTCAATCGCCGACCAGCCTTTGGGGATCGGCAGACATTGCGCAACAGGTGCGGCGCAATACTCTGCGTAACCACCACCTTGCACCAGCGCGCACACCATGTCGCCTTTGGCAAAGCCGCTGCCACTGAGATCGCCCTCGACAATTTCGCCGGCGACTTCGAGGCCGGGAATATCGGAAGCCCCCGGCGGGACGGGATAGTTGCCAGTGCGCTGAAGCACATCGGGACGGTTAACGCCTGCTGCATGCACCTTGATCAGTACCTCGCCAGCCTTGACGCCGGGAGTCGGCCTGTCGCAGGGCGTAAGCACATCCGGCGCACCCGGCTTGATGATTTCTATTGCACGCATTCGGTGTCTCCCTGTTGTATTTTTCTCGGGGATGTTTTGTCTGAGGCGTCTGGCCGCTGGTCAGTTGCGGCCACTGAAGAAACCAGCCCCGCACATCGCGGGGCTGGCTCCGGCTGCCACGGTCATGACCGCGCAGCGTGACCGCATGCAGCAGTGTTACTGCTGAGCCGCTGCCTCGCCAGAGTCCTCTGCAGCCGCTGCCTTCATCGACAGCTTCAGTCGGCCACGGTCATCCGTTTCGAGCACTTTCACGCGGACCTGCTGGCCTTCCTTCAGGTAGTCAGCGACGGCATTCACGCGCTCGTTGGCGATCTGGCTGATGTGCAGCAGACCATCCTTGCCCGGCATGACCTGAACGATCGCGCCGAAGTCGAGCAGCTTGAGCACCGTGCCTTCGTAGACCTTGCCAACTTCGACCGAGGCAGTCAGTTCTTCGATGCGGCGCTTGGCTTCCTGACCGGCAGCAGCGTCGACCGATGCGATGGTCACGATGCCTTCGTCGGTAATGTCGATCTGCGTGCCTGTCTCTTCGGTCAGTGCGCGGATCACTGCACCGCCCTTGCCGATCACATCGCGGATTTTCTCGGGATTGATGCGGATGGTGATCAGGCGCGGCGCGAAATTGGACAATTCGGTGCGGCCCTGCGGCATCGCTTCCTGCATCTTGCCGAGGATATGCATGCGGCCTTCCTGGGCCTGCGCCAGCGCAGCCTGCATGATTTCTTTGGTGATGCCCTGAATCTTGATGTCCATCTGCAGCGCGGTGATGCCGGTGGCAGTACCCGCCACCTTGAAATCCATGTCGCCAAGATGATCTTCGTCGCCAAGAATATCGGACAGCACGGCAAACTTGTTGCCTTCCTTGATCAGGCCCATCGCGATACCCGCCACATGCGCCTTCATCGGCACACCGGCATCCATCAGCGCCAGACTGCCGCCGCAGACGGAAGCCATCGATGACGAACCATTCGATTCGGTAATCTCTGACACCAGACGCACCGAGTAGCTGAACTCATCAGCCGCCGGCAGCGCAGCGATCAGCGCGCGCTTGGCCAGACGGCCATGACCGATTTCGCGACGCTTCGGCGAACCGACACGGCCGGTCTCGCCCGTGGCGAACGGAGGCATGTTGTAGTGGAGCATGAAGCGGTCGCTGTACTCACCCGTCAACGCATCGATCTTTTGCTCGTCACGTGCAGTACCCAGCGTGGCCACGACGAGCGCCTGCGTCTCGCCGCGTGTGAACAGCGCGGAACCGTGCGTGCGCGGCAGCACACTGGTGCGAATGGTGATCGGACGCACGGTACGCGTATCGCGACCGTCAATACGCGGCTCGCCATCGAGGATCTGCGAGCGCACGATCTTCGATTCAAGGCTGAACAGGATGTCGCCGATCTCGGCAGAATCCGGCGCCGGCGTGCCTGCCGCAGCAGCTTCCGCCTCCAGCGCAGCCGCCACTTCGGACGACACAGCGCGCAGCTTGTCGGTACGCGCCTGCTTTTCTTTGGTGGCGAACGCTTCGCGCAGCTTGCCTTCGGCCAGCTGAGTGACGCGAGCGATCAGCGCTTCATTCTTGGCGGGCGGCGTCCACTGGACTTCCGGCTTGCCGCCGTCGCGCACCAGATCATGAATCGCGTCGATCACGACTTTCATCTGCTCGTGGCCATAGACCACGGCGCCCAGCATCACATCTTCGGGCAGCTCCAGCGCTTCGGACTCGACCATCAGCACGGCGGCTTCGGTACCGGCGACGACGAGGTCCATCGCCGAATCCTTCATCTGCGACACGTTCGGGTTCAGCACATACTGGCCATTGATGTAGCCAACGCGCGCCGCGCCGATCGGGCCATTGAACGGAATGCCAGCCACGCACAGCGCAGCCGATGCGCCGATCATCGAAGGAATGTCCGGATCGATTTCGGGGTTCACGGACAGCACATGGATGATGACCTGCACTTCGTTCAGATAGCCATCCGGGAACAGCGGACGAATCGGACGATCGATCAGACGCGAAGTCAGCGTCTCTTTTTCCGAAGGACGGCCTTCGCGCTTGAAGAAACCGCCGGGGATACGGCCAGCGGCATAAGTTTTTTCAACGTAATCAACGGTCAGCGGGAAAAAATCCTGGCCCGGTTTGGCTTCCTTGCGGGCGACAACAGTAGCGAGAATGACGGTATCTTCGACCGAGACCACGACGGCGCCAGACGCCTGACGTGCGATCTCTCCGGTTTCCAGCGTGACGGTGTGCTGGCCATACTGGAAGGTCTTGGTAACTTTATTGAACATCGGGTAATTCCTTTCTGTTTTTGCCGACAGATTTTCAGGCGCTGTCGTTCACCTCACCACAGGCGGAGCTACATAGCCGCCTTTTCGGGACACATAGCCACGTCCCCACGACTCAAACATGCGACTGGATACGACACATTCGCATTGCTTCAAAAAGACGAAATGCCCGCATCAGGTTTCTGATACAGGCATCCGAATGTAAAACCGGGTGGCAATATTTATTTGCGCAGACCCAGCTTTTCGATCAGTGCACGATAACGGTCAGCGTCCTTGCGCTTCAGGTAAGCCAGAAGGCTCTTGCGACGGTTGACCATCATGATCAGGCCACGGCGGGAGTGATGATCCTTCGCGTGCGCCTTGAAATGACCGTTGAGTTCGTTGATACGCGCAGTCAGCAGCGCTACCTGAACTTCAGGAGAGCCGGTGTCGTTCTGACCACGTGCGTTTGCCGCGATGACTGCGGCCTTGCCTTCTTTGGAAACTGCCATGATTGCTTACCTTTCACATGCGGCAGGCGGAGTCGAAACCCTGAATGCCGTGACATCTATTAAAAAATTGGCCACAAAGGCCAATGCGCGATTATAGCCGAAAGCGCTCCCTCGCCCAAGCCCGGCAAGCAAACGGTGTCGGACGCCGCCCCGGCGCCACGCCAGACGATGAGTAAAAAAACGGCAAACGAGGGACGAAAGATCGGAAAAAATTATATGAAATGCAATTTTTCCGGCATCACCCTCAACCCGACAGCCCCCCTTGAAATCCCTCTGGCCTGCCCTATCTGAGGGTCATCGGGCAGCTGACCAAGGCCGCCCAGCTCACCATCCAAGGAGGACACCATGAACCTGATTCTGCGTAATCGCGCTGGCTATCCGCTGCCCGGCAGCCTGCGCACCACCGTTTTTGGCAACCTGCTCGACAGCATGCTGGACGATTTTCTCGCTCCTGCCACCGAGGCGGGACGCGAAGGCACCGTTTTCAGCCCGCGACTCGACCTGACCGAAAACGACAAGGGCTATCTGATTGAGGCCGACCTGCCCGGCGTGGCCAAGAGCGACCTGAAGGTCAGCGTCGATGGCCAGCGCGTCACGATCGAGGCCGAAGTCAAGCGCGAGACCGAGCGCAAAGAAGGCGAGACTGTGGTGCATGCCGAGCGCATCGTCCGCAAATATGCGCGCAGCCTCGAATTGCCCGGCGAAGTCGATGATGCCAACGCCGTCGCCAAGCTGGAGAATGGCGTGCTCAGCCTGGTGCTGCCGAAAAAGCAGGCCGTGCAGAGCCGGCTGCTGACCATCCAGTAATCCCCGGGCAGTCAAAGCAAACAACAAAGGCCGCAGATGCGGCCTTTGCTTTGCGCAGCGATCAAACGCCGTCTTTACAGGTCTTTGTCGGTCTTTACCGGTCTCTGCCCGTCGTTACAACTGCGGATTCAGCTTCTCTGTCTTGGAATACAGCTTGTTCAGCGCAGACAGATAGGCCTTGGCAGATGCCACCACGATATCCAGATCCGCACCCACGCCATTGACGATGCGCCCGTTGCGCGACAGCCGCATCGTCACCTCGCCCTGCGATTGCGTACCCGTGGTGATCGCATTCACCGAGAACAGCAGCAACTCTGCGCCACTTTTTACATTCGTCTCGATCGCATTCACGATCGCATCCACCGGGCCATTGCCCTGCCCTTCGCAGGTAACTTCCTTGCCCTCGACCGAGAAAGTGATCTTTGCGGCAGGCTTCTCGCCCGTCTCGGAGTGCTGTGAGAGCGAAACAAAATGGTAGTGCTCGCGCTCATGCGACTGCTGCTCATCCGACACTAAGGCCATGATGTCTTCATCGAAAATCTCGGCCTTGCGATCGGCCAGTTCCTTGAAGCGGGCGAATGCGGCATTCACCTCAGTCTCGGAATCGAGCGCGATGCCCAGCTCTTCCAGCCGCTGCTTGAATGCATTGCGACCCGAGAGCTTGCCCAGCACGATCTTGTTAGCCGTCCAGCCCACGTCCTCGGCGCGCATGATCTCGTAGGTATCGCGCGCCTTGAGGATGCCATCCTGATGAATGCCGGAGGCATGTGCGAACGCATTGGCGCCCACCACCGCCTTGTTCGGCTGTACCGCAAAACCGGTGATCTGCGACACCAGCTTCGAGGTCGGCACGATCTGCGTGGTATCGATGCCCACCTCCAGATTGAAGTGATCCTTGCGGGTTCTGACGGCCATGACAATTTCTTCCAGCGCCGTGTTACCCGCGCGCTCGCCCAGACCGTTGATCGTGCACTCGACCTGGCGAGCACCGCCGATCATCACACCCGCCAGCGAGTTGGCGACCGCCATGCCAAGGTCGTTATGGCAGTGCACTGACCAGACCGCCTTATCGGAGTTGGGAATACGCTCGCGCAGCGTCCTGAGCATGTTGCCGTAGAGCTCAGGCACACCGTAGCCGACGGTATCGGCAAAATTGATCGTGGTTGCCCCTTCCTTGATGACGGCTTCCAGCACCCGGCACAGAAAATCCACATCCGAGCGGCTGCCATCTTCGGGACTGAATTCCACATCGTCCGTGAACTGGCGCGCAAAGCGAACCGCCAGCTTGGCCTGCTCGAACACCTGTTCGGGCGACATGCGCAGCTTCTTCTCCATATGCAGCGGCGAGGTCGCAATGAAGGTGTGAATACGCTTGCGCGGCGCTGCGGCCAGCGCTTCGGCGGCACGGGAGATGTCCTTGTCGTTAGCGCGCGAGAGCGAGCAGACAATTGAGTCCTTGACGATGCCGGAAATCGCCTTGATTGCCTCGAAATCGCCGGGCGACGAGGCCGCAAAGCCGGCCTCGATCACGTCAACCTTCAGCCGTTCCAGCTGACGCGCGATGCGGATCTTTTCATCCTTGGTCATCGAAGCGCCGGGCGACTGCTCGCCATCACGCAACGTGGTATCGAAAATTATCAGCTTGTTCGAGTCGGCCATCTGGGGCTCCTGAGGTTAATGCCGGATAAGCATGTATTTTCGCCTGCCCGGGCCATTCTTGCCTGAGCGGGGAAAAACACGAATTGTGGGGAATAGGATGTGTGCGCGGTTAGCGCAGTAGGTACAGCAGCAGACCGGTCGGGCTGCTGGCATAGAGGTGAGCGGTGCTGTGGAATGCGCTTGACATGGGGCAAAGAATAAGGGGATTTGGCGAAAAGCGCAACTCGGGGGATTCTATTGCGCCGATAGCCTCCGCCCGGATGCCCCACCCCGCCAGCCATCTGGTATAAACGGCGACATGGATCTTTCTTGCCGCCACCCGACAGTCAATACACATCGGTCGGCAGACCCTCGCTCGGACGAGGCTGCGCTGCTGCGTTTGTGCGTGGATATCGCCAGGTCAGTCAGGGTGTCCATACCGACCTGCCGCGACGCCCAGGTCGTCAGGCTCGCTTCCCAGTTGCTGCGCAGTTCTTCTCCGTCAGCCTCTTCCCGCCTGCAGCACGCCTACGATGCCCATCTCTGTGAGCACGCCTGCGATTCGGCCTCGCCGATGACCCCGATCGAGCAAGGATGGGTGCTGGGACTGGCCCGCTTCAGAGACCAGCTTTGCCGGCAACTCAACGAGACGGAGCCCCGATGAGCAAACCGAGGGCAGCAGGCAAGCTGTATCTCGATACGGGTCTGGCCCGGGGACTAGCACAGCTGTTTCAGGAATTGGAGCAACAGCTCGGATTGCAACGCCCGGTTAATGTGTACTTGGCTGGCGGGATGGCAGCACACTTGTACACTGGAAGCCGGTTCACTACGGATGTGGACGCAGAATTCGACGCTCGCCTTCTGCTGCCGGCAAATCTGTCTGTCAAGATCAGGATGGAAGATGGCGGAGATCAGCTGATTTACCTCGACACGAATTACAACCCGACCTTCGCGTTAATGCACGAGGATTACCAGGTGGATGCCTTGTCGATCGATCTGGGCACGACGATGTTGAAGCCGCATATCCTCTCGCCGGTTGATCTGGCGGTGAGCAAACTGTCTCGGTTCGCTGCAAACGATCAGGAAGATATTGTCGCGCTGGTGAGCGCTGGCCTGACCAGCGGGGAAGCGATCGCTTCAAGAGCCCGAGAAGCCCTCTCCGGCTATGTCGGCAATGCGGCAACGCTGCTCAGCCATCTGGACTCCGCTTTGCGGATGGTGCCATATACCCAAGCGAGCCGCCCCGGGCAGCCCTGACTACTTCTCCCCCGGCTCGTCACTCGTCTGGACAATGGATACCGGCCGCCCCTTGAACCACTGCCAGAAAAACACCCCGTAGCCGGACAGCCCGTAGATCACGAACAGGCCAAACAACACCTTCGGCGGATCACTGGAAACGGCCACAAAGATCAGCACGATCAGGAAGATCGCAATGAAAGGCACCGACTTCTTGAAATTGACGTCCTTGAAGCTGTAGAACGGCACATTGGTGACCATGGTTAACCCGGCATAGACGGTGATCGTCCACGAGAGCCAGTTGAAATCGGCCCCTGCGATACGAAGGTCATCCATCAGCCAGATGAAACCCGCCACCAGCGCCGCTGCTGCCGGGCTGGGAAGCCCCTGAAAGAAGCGCTTATCGACCACAGCAATGTTGGTATTGAAGCGCGCCAGCCGCAGGGCGGCACCGGCGCAGTACACGAAGGCCGCCAGCCAGCCCAGCTTGCCCATGCCGCGCAATGACCATTCGTAGACGATCAGCGCGGGGGCTGCACCGAACGACACCATGTCCGACAAGCTGTCGTATTGCGCGCCGAACTCGCTTTGCGTATTCGTCAGGCGTGCAACGCGGCCATCGGTCGCGTCCAGCACCATGGCCGCAAAGATGGCCACTGCTGCATTCGAGAATTGGCCGTTCATGGCCATCACGATCGCGTAGAAGCCGCAGAACAGCGCTGCCGTCGTGAAGGCATTCGGCAGCAGATAAATACCGCGGCTGCGGGGCGGCGTCCGTTCGGACGAGTCCGTATCGGCATCCGCCGGTCTCTTCAGTGCGAATTTGTGCGGACGAAGGGCCTTGGCCTGCGTGGCCTTGGCCTTGTTTTTACGATGATTGAAAAGTGCCATGACGCCTATGGTAACCGACCCGACCTGCGATCAGGTTCAGAACTCGGCGAGGATAGTCTCGGTGGCCGACACTTTCTCGCCCACGGTCACTCGCGGTCGCGCCGTCAGCGGCAGGTACACATCAACGCGGGAGCCGAAACGGATAAAACCGTAACGCTGACCACGCGCCAGCGAATCACCGGCATTCACGTAGCAGAGTATCCGGCGCGCGATCAGGCCCGCCACCTGCACGAAAGTCACGGTCTGCCCATTGGTGGCCGTCATCACGACCGCATTACGCTCGTTCTCAGTGGAGGCTTTGTCCAGATCGGCATTCACGAATTTGCCCGGGAAATACTCGACCTTCTCGATCTTGCCGTCCACCGGCGAGCGGTTCGAATGCACGTTGAACACGTTCATGAACACGCTGATCTTCAGCGCTTCGCGGTTCGCGTACGGGTCATGCGCCTTCTCGACGACAACGATACGGCCATCGGCCGGGGACAGCACCGCGTTGGCGTCCTGCGGAATGGTGCGCGGCGGATCGCGGAAGAATTGAAGCACGAAAACAGCGATCACCCAGAACGGCCAGGACCAGCCGCCGAGCAGCTGGGTGGCGATCAAGGCCGCCGCAACGGCGATGCCGAGGAAAGGCCAGCCCTCGCGGGCAATCAGGGGGTGGGGATAGTGGTTCAAGACGGCTCCAAATTCGAAAAACGGGGAGATTGTACTCGCGCAAGACGAGGTGCGGCTTTTTGGCATCGGGGAGATGGTGCATCCACCGTTCAGCGGCACGGGTCTCCGGCCGGAGAGGCCAGAGCTTGAAACTGACAAAATACTTAACAAGTTAACACTGTTACGGCAACGAGGCAGAACATTGGGCGGATTTTTGAAAAGGGTACTCGTTATGGGGCAAATATCCCGGCAAACGTCGCTCCAGGCAGCGGAGATCATTAAAAACGTCAAATCCAGCAACAACGTCGAACTGACGGTCTCTTGGTCGAATAACGTCAGAGTCATGAGCGGTCTGCCGTTGATGGTCGCAAAGCTGATGAATCGGATAGACCCTGCTGCCCGAGAAAAACGGATCAAAGAAGCAGAGCGGGTCGTCAGCGAAAAGCTGGAAAGAGAATTCGCGGCGCTTGGAATGAGTCAACCGGCAAGACAAAGCCTTGACTCAAAAACGCTCGTCGCTGCGCTGACCGAAGACCCGAAAATTTCTGACAATCCCAAAAATCCCCCAAAACTTCAACCAGAAGTGGAAGACGCATTAAAAGATATAAGAAAAATCAGCGACAAGATGCAAGGTGATGATCTCCGTTCTGTGTGGTCTGTCATCAATCAAAAAACCTCACGGGGATCCAAAGCTGACGTGGACGAGGCACTTGAGGTAATAAGTACTGCAAAGCAATGGGGAAAAGAACTCAAGCTGGAAGAGAAGTCAGCATTACAACTCTCCAACAATGCCTACAAGCTCTCCAAATCCAAAAATCTCTCCTTAAATAACGCAAAAGAGATTCTTCTTTGTTCTGGAAAGCTGATCGGTGAACATCATTTAAAGCCGGATGATGCACTGGATTACGCTATTGAGATCAATGAACTTTACAAAGGAAAAGCAAACAGCTTGAACAATTTGCGCGAAATTTCGAATTCTCTGATCGCGACAATACCGGAATTGAGAAAAACTTCAGATCAAATGAAAATTAGTGCAGGGATCTGTTATTTGCAACTAAAAGAACAAGGATTCTCAGACAAAGAGATACGCCAAACCATCAGCCTTAGGCTGAGCAACCGGAAGTTCATACAGTCGAAACTTCCGAGCGGAATGAAGATTGAGAGTATCCATCAGGGCGCACATCTGAGATTAAAACGGTCGCTCGGAAAGCAGGAGTTGAAGCAACTCACAAATAGTATTAACAACATCAGCGGGCGAGCAAATGAACACTCTATTTTGATATTAGAAGCAGCTCCGAAATTTTCTAAAATGGATCCTCAGTTTGGACACGATGCTCACAGAGCTGCGTATGAGCTAAAGAATAACAACATACCCGTCCAGGCTTTCACGTCGCTAGAACAAGAAAAGAGAGCGCCAAAACCCGGCTCACAATTCAACATCCTCGGACAATGGCTGGACGAATTGATTTCTTTTGCTGGTGGAGATACGGCCGCCTCAGCATGCAGCGCCTTCATTTCCCAGACACTATTTGCTGATCTGACGAGATCCACGGGCCGATCCCGAGGCATCCCTGGAATGATGCACTCAGCCGCTGGCGAGATGGGAACGACATCTTTTATCTACCGATTATTGAAGTCAGATACACCGGATTCAAAGGGAATTTTGGTTCACAACACGCTGATGCAGAACGCGACAACCCTGAAATTCGACCGCGATTTTCTGGAAAACGAAGAACCTAAGGGATACCGCTCCACCACAAAGCCTTTCGATATTCCCCTGATTGAAAATGCTGGCCGCGGAGCAAAGGCGAGGCAAGACGCTTTTACCGTCAAATATGATTTCAAGGGGAATATAAGCGACGCTGACCTGAGAGCAGGAAAACAGTATTGCAAGGCAGAAGAGGCGACCATCGAGTACGATCTTATTCTTGATGAGGCCGGATTGGATGCAGCCACTCAGCCTGGCAAGTAGACGGTGGGTTAACTACTCTGTGTGAGCCCGTAAAAAAAGCCACACCTGCGTGTGGCTTTTAGGGCGAGCGCGGTGCGCGCATGTTCGTGCGCGCCGCATGATGCCGGTCGAACTTCGCAGAAGCTTAGTTCTTCGACTGATCGACCAGCTTGTTTTTGGCGATCCACGGCACGTGAGCCCGTAAAAAAAGCCATCCCTGCGGATGGCTTTTAGGGCGAGCGCGGTGCGCGCATGTTCGTGCGCGCCGCATAATGCCGGT
>JACCDP011250813.1_pt1 | contig 40573 bp, 29 predicted proteins | sample 7445841 | NCBI WGS metagenome assembly JACCDP01 (sample SAMN15323441, study PRJNA562643) | freshwater metagenome | isolation source: river surface water | place: USA:Blue River Watershed | collected 2017-08-17 | reverse complement strand
TTTTTTAGCAAGTTGAAGGAGGCTGAATGGTGTCTAAAATACATCTAGAATTGTTTGAGAAATAGATCACAACATGATGATCGAATCGCCAATGGGAATCAAAGACAGAACGGAGAGACTATCCGTATGTCTATTAATCTATGTTTACTTTATCAAGTTGAGCCACTATGTCCGAGTTGGTTTAACAACATCAGTTGAAATTCGTTAAACAACAGATTTTTATTTTCCCCGTTTCAAGCTGCGTGGAAATCTGCTTATGGCTCGGAAAAAATGCCTTGTATTAAGTAAAGTAAAATATTTTAGGGCTGTTTTTGACCCCGTTTTATGTTGTCTTTCGCATAGTAATATCTACTTGGTCAAATAATCACTTTTTCAGGTTTTGGAAAATCTCGTTAAACGAATGCCAATTTGCTTGAGAAACAGCAAAGTCTACATAGATTTTTTCATTGAAGTAAAAAAACTGACTATAGTCGGATTTGTTCGATACAACGATTCCACCAATTAGTTTGCCGTGAGAAGAATCTCTTGTTTTGTTTGCCTCTTCAATATAGCGATAGAGGGCTTCAGCTTTTTTCTTGGTATCTTCCACCCTTTCACTAATTGGTTTTGTATCGAAAATGCCAATTGTGCCATCATTAAACTTAACAATGAAGTCGGGTTGGAACGTGGACACACCATTGTTATATGAGATTCCGAAGTTGATTTCCATGACTTCAGAACCATTTTGCCAATGCCAATCAATGAACTGCCCGGATCTGTCTAGATACCGAAGAAACGCAAGTTCGAGTTGATTCACAACGTTTTTATTGTGGTCTGTAATCAACATTCTGAATGGTTGGTAAAGCGCGAGCGTGCTTGTTTCTTCCTTATAGGTATCGCGGGAATAGGACTTACTTTGTTGAATTTCAAAATCTAGAACGACTCCCGTCTTTCCCGCGTTTTGTATTAAGATTTCACGATATCGCGCGGATGCCTTTGAGAGTATCTCGGCGAACATATCTTTGTTCTGAACGACCAGTTTTTGAATCGTCATGATGCGTTCTGCACGAGGAAATTGATGGTAGTATTTAGCGAACGCCTCGATGATTGCGCCATTCACAGGCGATTTCGAACGAACATAGGCCAACCCATTGAGGTTTTGTTTGATGAGGTCGTAATATGCAAAAAGTATGTCCGTATCGGAGGCGGTAACGTCTTTCGTGCCTGAATGTGAAACTTGCTCCTCATCAATCCCATACCCTTTGATCTCGGTTTCGCGGATGACAAGATCACCAACCTTGTTGCTATCAACGAAGCCTTTGGCAATGATCTTATCGGGATTGGAATAGTCCACACTCCCTTTGACGATTCCAAAATATGAACAGAACTCTTCTTCGAAAATGACATAGAATCCACTATCAGCCGAATTGTAGTCGTTCTGACGACTGCGATAATAAGACTTCAAATGGATTGGTGTATAAACCGATTGTTTTTTGGAGTTCGTTCTGAAGTGAGAAATTTCGGTTTTTATGGCGTTGGGATTATAGGATTCCTTCTTCGTCTCGAACTTCGATAAATTGGTAAAGATGTAAGCATTATCTAGTTTGCTGTTTCCATAGGATTTTGCTTCTGCGGTTCTTAGGATACGACCAATCGTTTGGATTTCAAAAGTTTCAGAATTGCCATCACGAAATTTTACTAAGACATGTGCCCTTGGGCAATCCCAACCAGTGGCGACGGCTGTCTTAAAGACCAGAAACTGCGTTGAATCGTCTATTTCTTTAATTTTCTCCTTATCAAAATCGTGTTCTTTGCCTGTGAGCCAGAACTTGAGTTTGCCATTTTCCGAAGTGATTCCACGATTTCTCAGGAAATCTTGGATTAGGATAATTTTTTGGTCGCCTTGTTCCATGTTGGGAATCTGTATCAATACGAGTGGGTTAACGTCAGACCTCACTTTCCGATACTCTTCAATCAATGAAAGGCGTTTGTTATATCCGAATTCAAGGACGAGTTCTTCTGACGTGACATCGTCATTTACAACCAGTTTCTCATCAATACCTTCGTTGACAATAATGCTTTCTTTTATCATGCCTTCGTCGATTACTTTTTCGGGATCGACAGAAACATCGGGTTTTGTAAGGGGAGTTGCAGACATCTCGATCGTCATGTCGGGTTCAAGAATTGTATTTTTGAATTCAATGATTCGTCCTTCTTGGTTCTTGCCAATGTGCGATTCGTCAATAACTAGAATAATCTTGGTTCCCCGCTTTTTGGTTTCCGCAATCACATCAATGAAAGACATGCCTTCTTGATCCTTCATGATGCTGTTTTTCCACTTGCCTGTGGTCGAATCCTTTTGGACTAATTTTTCCCAGTTCACAAAGACCACTTCAAATTTCTTGATGTATGATCTACTTCCGAAGAATTCGGTATCGAGTAATGAACACTTTGGTGATCCCTCAAGATAAGAACTGACAGCATTATAAGATTGTATTTGTAGTTCGCCTTTTCCGATGCTTGCCCAAACAAAACAAAAGTCTTTGTCCTCGTTTTCTTTGACTATCTCGTCAATCATCGAACTTAGCATGAATGTCTTCCCACTGCCGGTGGGGGCTTTGAAAGCAATCATCTTGTCTTTTTGGGAAAAGTAGAAGTTAAAGTAGTTTTTTAAATGATCAACGGCTTCTCTTTGATAATCTTTTAAACTATATTTCACACTCTCTTACCCCCTTTTGATATCTTCGACGATATCTTTATATATCTCATAAATCTTTGAGGGTATGGGTTTAATCTCAACACCCTTGATGCCTTTGAAAAGCAAATCATCAACAACATTATCTGTTGAAAACATATAGACGACTTTTGAGTCTGCTTTCGAATCGAAAATTTTCTTTTTAAATATATTAAAAGAATTTTCCTCATAATGATCGATGTACATGAAAACTTGTTTGTGGGCATCATTACTTTGATAGACATAGTGGCGAGGAGAACTATCAACCAGGTCGAAGACATCTTCGGCAATGCAAAGAAGGTTATTGACCTTTTCGACCAGATTGTATTTCGCTTGATCGGCATTTCCCACATTCGGGATAAAGTCGCACTTGAAGTAATGGAGATTGGCTTTAATTCCATCACTATATTTGGTTCCATCGGGTCTATTTCCTGTAATAACCGTTTTCAACCGAGGATAGGTTACCTCCGTACAAATGTTGTTCTCGTTGTTGGTACAGAGAATGAATCGACGATTTCCACCGTCTTGTTCGTTTAGTTCAAGGACGGCTTGGCCCGTGGTGCCTGATCCAGCAAAGAAATCAAGAACTGTGGCGCCTTTATTAAAAAACGTTGCACCCCAAACAAGTTCTTTAATGAGGGAAACCGGTTTTGGATAATCAAAACTTATTCCCATCTCTTTTAGAGAATTGACTCCGTCCTTATTTAGATGTTTTAACACTGAGTAAAATTTGGAACTATCTTCATCTAATTTTCGCAGTTTACCAATTATACTCATTCCATATTTTTTGGGCAAAAGAACATATTTTCCTGTTTTCAATCCTTCGTCGATTTCATTCTTAAATTCTTGGTTTTTATATTGTAGTAGTTCTTCATAATGACAATTACCGTATTTACCAAATTCTTTTCTTAACCAATCTTCTTGAATCCAATACTTAATTCCCTGGTTCTCAACAATTTTTCCCCTCACATCCTTTGGCTTTGCCAAAGGAACAAACTCATTAATGTTTTTTGCATAAACTAAACAATAATCATGACCAATCACGACTTGTTTCGCCATTCCTCCGCCTTCAGAACGAACAACGCAAAAATCTGCAACAAAGTTTTTTTCTCCAAACACTTGATCGCAAAGAAGCTTTAACTGGGGATGTTCATTGTCATCAATGGAGAGAAAAATGACGCCCTTTTTGGAAAGTAATTCTTTTGATAAAAACAATCTTTTTTCCATAAAATTAAGCCATTTTGAATGACGATAGCCATCATCAAAATCAACAAAATCATCATTATATACAAAGTCTTTGTTTCCAGTATTGTAAGGAGGATCAATATAAATCACATCAATACCACCAAGTGTTTGACTAAGCATGTTCAATGAAGTTAATGCATGAAAATTGTCACCTTCGATGAGAAGGTGATTAATTCCGTTTTCAAAAATCCTTTTTGTATCTACTTTTGTCAAAATGGGAATTGAAGTTTTAAGGTGCTCAATAACGGTCTCTTTTTCTAGTGATTTATCCCAATTCAGGCCGTATTTAGTTGATTTCAATTGCTTTTCTAGCTGCTCGATGTGCTTGATTAATTCCTCTTTCCCGTACTTTTCATACTTAGTCATTTTCAATCACCTCAAATTTTGCCTTTTTCACTAAATTCATAATTTTCTTCTTTCCTTTGATACTTGGACCATTCTTTTTGTTTCCCACCGGTTAACCGTGGCAAAGGAAACATTAAGAATGTCCGCCAGCTCCTGTTGAGTTAAAAATATTTAATCTCGAATTTGATTGAGAATTTTTGAATAATTTATTTGTCTCACCTATATGAAACGATTATAACAATTTTATAGCAAATAGCGATACGAATTTCGGAAATTATCAACTCACAAAATTATTTCCATCAAATTTAAATATGTTTCCAGATACAAGACTATTGGAAATTTTCTCTATTCGAAGCAAAAATGGCTCGTCTAGTCCTAGGTTTTGGGAGACGAGCAATATTTTATCGTGGTAAATCGTGTCATTTCAGCACAAGCAATACGCAAGTTTCCACGTGGATTATTAGAGTAAGCATTAATAGACACACGGACTGTCTATTCGTGTTTCAAATTTAATAAATCTAATTTGAGAGAAAAACTAATTTAGTGTCTAAATTAGTTTGTAATTTTCTTATTAAAAATCCAACTAATCCATTTTTTAACAGTACTTGATCTTCTTTTTGCTACTGATTCATTAGTGACACCAAAATTAATACTAATCAAATCTGATATATCATCAATGTTCATTTCATCTCCATATAAGAATTGGTTAAAAAAAACTTCCCCAAAAACAGGATTTGAAATAATCTGCTGAGTTAAATGAAGAATAGAACCCTCATTACTTAAAATCCTAAATTTTTTCCCATTTGGGGTAAAAACTCTTTTTTCATCAAGATAGTCTAAAAAAATGCATGCTGAAATGTAATAATGAATCTGTCTTTTACTTATTTTCAAATTTTGAATCAAAAAATCATCAGAAAACAAATTATCTTGTTCCAATCGAAGAATTGAAACAATTTTGTTTAAATCATTCGCCTGAGGGAATGGTGTTAGTTTTCTTTGCCTTTTTATTTTTTCCATATATTAATAATTCCTTTGCGTTTTTTCTAAAATTTTTATTCGAATTAATCGAGCGATTAGCGTTTAAGGATTCAATAGAATAAAAATTTTTATGGTTGTTATCCAAAAACAAATTTCTTACGAACAAAGTATCATTATTACTTAATAAAACTATACATCCTTTTTCTATCAAAACATCACATGTTTCTTTTAATCTAATTAAATCCTTTCTATCAAACCCATCCTTATTGTAATTTACAAATCCTTCTTGGTTATCGTAGTCATAAGGTGGGTCAAAATATATAAAATCTCCTTTCTTTGCATTTCTAACAGCAATAGAAAAATCTAAAGAGGTAATTTTAACGTGTTCTTTATTAAAAAAATTACTAAGTTGATTTATATTCTCTTCATCAAGAATCTTAGGTTTTTTATACTTGCCATAAGGCACATTAAATTGGCCTTTTGAATTAACTCTAAACAAACCGTTGTAACATGTTTTATTTAAGTAAATAGTTCTAGCAGCTTTTTCAATATTTGTTAGTCGATTTATCGAGGAGTTACTTGGGCGATCTAAATTCCTTATATTGTAATAATAATCCTCTGAATTGAATTTTTCGTGAACTTTTAACAGATTAATTAGCATTGTTGGATTTTCTTTAATGCATAAATAAACATTTATAATCTCTTTGTTTAAATCATTTATGAATGATCTTTTTGGTGATAAATTAAAAAACAGGTAACCCCCGCCGAAAAAAGGTTCGAAGTAACTTGAATTTTCCAAATCTTTTGAGTCTATGTACCTTAGTAAATTTTTTTTTAATTGCCTTTTTCCACCAGCCCATTTTAAAATTGGCTTCATGATATAAATTTATCCTTTATTTCTTTAATTAATTCATCGTAGTCATTTACATTTACAGAGTCTTTGTACAATAAAGCACCTGAATCAATTGCTGCTATCATTCTTTTTTCTTTTTTTAGAAGTCTTTTATAAATTAAATAATCAATTGACTTATTTTTATCCCCAAAGTATTTGTTGATTAATATATAGTAGTTTGTTTCCTGTTTTTGATTTAGTCCTAACCGATGGATCCTATCACGAGATTGTAAATAGTGAGATAGATTATAGTTTAGTTCAACGTAAATAGCATCATGGCAAGCATGGTGTAAAGAAACTGATTCGGCGAGGGTGTGGGGATTGGTAACCAAAACCATATAATCAGTTTTATTATTAAAGTTATCGATTATATTTGATCTTTCATTTTGATCCGTTTCACCATAAATACATTTAGTACTAATTCCATTTAAATTTAGTAATTTTGTAACTTTCTCTATTGTATTAACAAAGACACACCAAACAACTACTTTTCTGTTTAATGACTTTACAATTTCAATAATTTTTTTAAGCTTGCTAGTCATCAAATTATCATCTCTTAAGTAGCAAATTGAACTATTTGTTTCTCCTTCGCCCATGGAAAATTGATTGATTTCATAATCCGATGGTTCTTCCTTTGACATGGCTTGTTCGGGTATACATGCAATTTGGGTTAGCTTGATTGATTTTCCAAATGAATTGTTTGAAGCACCAAGGGCTGCTTCGTAGATTTTATTTTCTAACTCGGTTGTTTCAATTTCAATTATGTGGTCCGGGTTAGAAATTGGAACATTTAAGTCATGCTTAGAAACTCGAGTAAAAAATGGAAATATCTTTGAGTTAATCTCTTTAGATTCAATTCCTGTATCTTCAAAATTTAAATCAGCTCTATTTAAATCATCTTTGTGCATATTGAAATAAGTTTGAGCATAATCACCATATAAAAGTGTAAACATTGAATACAAGTCCAAATATCCATTGGGTAAGGGTGTTCCTGTTAAGGCAATTCTATACTTAGCATTATTTACAGTATTTATTAAAACTGGAAGTTTCTCAGAGTTGTAATTTTTAATCCTATGAATTTCGTCAAAAACTATCATAGTTCTATTATCTACAACTTTATAAAGAAAATCTCTTAATGAAACAATTACATCAAAATTAACTAGTGTAATTGGTGATTGATTATACTTTAATAGAGTTTTTTTAACTGATTGGGTTGGTGCTTCGCTTAAATTTAAAAATTGATTTGAGTCAAATTTTTGAAATTTTTTAGAAACTAAACCATATTCATCTTGCCAGGATTTAAAACAGTTTAGAGGTCCTATGACTAATAATTTATCAACAAAATCAGGACTTGATACCGATAAAGAATTAAGGTACTCAAAGGCTCCGAGAATTGTTGCTGTTTTTCCCGACCCTGGAACTGAAAAATTCATTACTCTTTTCAATTTAAATAAATGAAATGCAGATTGTAATTGAGAATTCTTCAATGTGCGCTTAAGTAAAGATTGAATAATTCTTGAAAAATTATTAAATTCTTCATCTGCTGACAGTAGTTTGGAATCTTTGATTTTTAGACCAATCTGAGATAAATTCTCTAAATCCACGAAGTTTTTTTCAATAAAATTCTTGTAATTTTCTGTTTCCACAAACCTTACTTTTAGCTTTTTAGAAATTTCTTCAACTACATTTTTTGTCTCTATAATATCTTTAATGCTCTTTAATGGCATTAAAACAATACATGTTTTGTTAAATGATTCAACAAATGGTTTTATAAATCTAAATTTATAATCATCTAATATTTGACTTTTATCTATGCTTGTTTGAATTCTAATTACTTTATCGTCGTCAATTGAAAATCTTATGAACGAAGTTTCAGTTTCAAAAATTTTAATCTTTTCAAAATCAAGTCGATTAATTAGGTTTTCTTTTATAACTTCCAACATAGGTATTACTAATAAACTTGGTACATTGTTATTCCAAGTGTCCTCAAATCTTTTGTTTCTTTCATCAATCTTTAATAGTTCGTGCTTGCTTGGTTGATCCCAATTTATAGTAGTTTCAAAACTCTCATGATTGATTTCAACTGATGCACCGGTTTCATTATTAGATCCGGATGCAATTAAAATATTCGAGTAGTTGTCTTCAAAGATAGCATATTTATCGTGAAAGAGACCTTTTTCCTTAAAAACAAACTTAATATCTAATCGATCAATGGCGATTAAGTATGAAATTATAGAAACCTGTTCTTTTAATTCATTGAGATTTCCAAAAGATTGATCTATAAAATCCGAAATTTCATTTTGCTTTTTGGATTTAAGTTCTAAACCATCTTTAATATCATTTAGAACATTACTATCAATTTCTGTTGATAAAAGTAATTTCATACGACCTTCGCTTTTTAGAAATTGAAATAATCCTTTTTGAATAAAACGATAGAAACCGTTAGTAAAGTAGGCACTAGCCCTTTTATATTCTTTTGCCCTAAATAAAACTTCATTATAAAAAGATCTGATGTCATCATCTGTGTCATAAACTGGCTTTATCTTTAAGTCACTTAATTTAGTCATTAAAAGTCAATTTTTTATTTATTTCTTCATTAATTTGTTCAATTAATTCTTTTGAATTAGTTAATTTGACTTGAATTTCTTTAAGTTTTTGATCCGCTTGCTTTGATGTTGCTGATAAAAATGGTTTTATATTAATTTGTTTTAATCTGTCTAAGATTTCTTGACAAAGCTCAACAGGTGCATTTACTTGATTTTGAAGATTTTTTTTATCAATCTTATTTTTATAACGTTTCCACAATGAAGCAGCAATCTCATCATTTTTTTTAAAATGCCTGACAGTTTTTACAAAGTCTTCAGGATTTTGCTTATTCTTAATTAGTTTCTTGTTTATTAATTCTCCTTCATTGTCTTGATATTCGGTAATTAATTCCTCACACAATACAGTGTCTTTAAAAATCTTTTTGATTAGATTATCCCTGAATTCCTGAGTTGGTAATGCAGCATCTATACTTACTAGAAAATCAAAATAGAGGAATTTACGCTTTTTTAGTTCAATTTCTGTAAGTTTCGAACCTTCAGCACCAAATAAATAAGATGCTAGTGGTTCTAGTGGCCAATAAATATTTAATTCTTCAGCAACATAGTATTGTTTTTGTCTACCAATGTAGATTAAGAATTCATCAACCAATTCACTTGTTTGTACTATTTTAACGATTTCACTTGTTTTTTTGTTTACATTTTCAGCAATTTCTTGAATAGTAAATGTCTTATTTAGAACTTCTTGGTAAATACTCATTGCAAAATTTACAGCCTTATAATCAACCTTTTCATCCCTTCCAAATTGAACTTTTAGTTCATACCTTTTAATATCTTTGGGTAATATGTTGACTCCATCCCTAAAAATAATTGCTGCTTTAAAGTATTTGTATTCAATGTTGTCAGGAAATTCCTTGTTTAGTCTCCTTAAACAAGTAAATCTTCTATTTCCATCGATAACAGTACCGTCATCTAAAACAACTCCAGACTCAAGCTGGGTGTTACGCTCAATATCCTTAAGTGTAATGTTGTTTTTTTCAATTGAGGTTTCCCAAATAAGTTTTTCGATTTCATCGTTAAACTGACTGGGGTTGTTTTCTTCTAGGCTTTTTATATCAATTTCTCCAGTAGTTTTAAGTTTGGCCATTTCCATAAATATGCGACCATTAGAGGAGTTGTATTTTAGCTTATTCAAAGGAATTTTAAAAATAAAGTAATCATTGTTTGTTTTTCCTAAAGGAATCTTCTTTGTATCCGATGTTATTAAAATTCCATGCTGTGATAAATTTTCGTCATTTCTCCAAGTCACTTTAATTTTCCCCCTTTTCAAGAAAATATTGTAATTCTTCGTCCGCCCTTGATTTAGAATCGTATACCTTATTAGTATAACTGTCGAAATGCAAACCTAGATCAATAAAATAACTTGCTGGATAGTTAATTTCAATACCGTATTTATTGTTTAAAACTTCAGACAACTCATTTCGTTCGATAGAACCTTGTTTTTTAACCAAACTTAAAATGATTTGCTTGTTTGAAATTAAATTACCTTTTGAAAATACAAACTTTGAATTTGTTTCTAAGTATGTGATTTTTAATGAACTTTGAAGAATACTTACTAATATCCTCTCATTCATAGCCTCAATTAAATTGTATATCTCAGTATATAAATGAATAATATTCTTGTAAAATTTTGAATCTAAAAGATCTTCCAGAGTAAATATGTTGTTTTCCGGAATAGAATCCAACAATTCATCTCTAAATTTAAGTACTAATTCTCTAGGGATTCTTTTATCTATATTCAAAAAACTATTATCTGAATATCTCAAAAAGATGCATTCTTGCTTGAAGATTGAGTATCTACTATCTAAATCTTTTAATGGGAAAAATTGGGCTAAAGTTTGTATGTTAATGGACATTGGTAGATCTTTTGAAAGCGAAATACAAGCATCAAAAAAACTAGAAAATTGCTTCATGTAGATGCAATCATTCCTAAACGAATAATCAATTTTTCTAACAAAAGTCGAGGTTGTATAATTGCTTATTTTTTCTGGGTATAATTCCAAGATTATATTTTTATAAGTTTGTGTTGGTATAATTTTTTTATGATTAATGATTTCAATAATTTTTTTTGTATCTTCAAGTTCATTAATTAACTTATTTTCATTTGAAGTAAGGAAACCATTAGAATCAAGAAGGGATGAAAGAAAATCAAATTTATTAGCATAAAAAGATTCTTTTTTTAAACCAAAGTTTTCAGATAGATAATTTAATAAGTCGTTTATGGTTAAAGGTTGTAATTCGGATATTAATCCTTTAATAAACTCATCAATATTCAAGTTTTTAGATATAATTGTTGGCATTCTAATAAATTCCACATCATCTTTGAATTCTTCAGAGTACAAAGTTTTTAGAACTGAGAAAAGCACATATTCGTTATAAATTTCAAGAGAATGACACAATTCTTTATTTCTACTAAAGAAATAATTTACCGAACCATAACCATAAAAGTTTTCAAAATAATTCCTTGTTTTATTCAGAAAATCCTCGTTTAAAAAACCCTTTTCATAAAAATAATAGTTGTGTGAACCACAACTTAAATAACTTCCATGATTGAGTATTTTTCTATCTAGTACCTCAAAGCTGTTCTCAAAAACATCTAAAGAAACTAATCTCTTGTCTAAATAATCTTTAAACTTTGGAAGAATAATTTTAGAATTAAAATTTCTGGTATTGTTTTCTTTAATGAACTCATCGAATAAAACTCTAAAATTTAAGTCTAAGAACTTACCATTGATAAACACTTTCTTGTTTAATCGAAGTATTTTTTTTGATGACTCTGAATCTAAAATTTTGGGATTATCTTTAACAACAGAATAAAGGTAATCAATTTCACTCTTCTTTGGATTGAGTTCATACTTCAATTTCAAATAATTGATCAAAGTGAGATCTTTAAATCCTAATTCATTTAGTAAGTCAATTCTTAAATCGTACTCCTTGATAATTGAGAAATACTTAAATTCATTTTTAAATACTGGACATTTTGCCAAAGTCTTTTTTATAATTTGTTCAATTCTTTGTCTGCTTACTTTAAATTTAATACCTATTTCTCGATAATTTAATCCATCAATGTAAAACTTTAAAATTTGGACGGATTTATCATTTTTATTTGAGAGTATATATTCATCAATTGATAACCTATTAAGAACAAAGCCCTCTGATTGAAGGTGAATTTGGTTTTTATGAATCATTTCATTTAATGCATCATAAAATTCCTTTGGAGAAAACCCGTTTACTTCTTCGTGAATTAATTTGATTAAATCATCTTTTGATTTTGGTGCTAAAGCAGATTCTAAAAAAAATAATAATTTATTAATAATCATAGTTTTATTATCAACATTTTCATTATCAATAGATTTTATGAAATCCATTATTTTTTCATAAGTTTTTACTTGAAATGAGTATTTCTTTAAAAGTATTGGATTTTTTAGTATATCTTCAAGTGATTTGAATGTTTCCTTTAACTTGTCAATTATTATGAAGTTAATACCGATTGTTGATAATGCATATAGACTTGTGTATTTCTGATTAATTCTTGAAAACGCATGAAGTATTTTTTCTCTTGTAGGGCTATTAGGTAAAGCTTCTATAATATCACTTTCATTTAGAGTGCTTTTTTTGGTACTTAAATAGATTCTTTCAATTGTTTTGAAAGGTAAGTCAAACTCATCGCATAAATTATATATTCTTAGTTTGTTTACTGTACTCATTAGTTTCCATTTAAAATCATTTGTTTTTTTTCACTTGTCATAATTTAACTGATAATAAAATAATAGCAATATTCATAAATTCTTTTACTACTAATATTATAAGGCAACCACATCGGTAAACCCTTTTTTAATTAGTTTTTACTTAACCTAAGCTCGCTTCCTTGTAAGGCCTCAAAAGTATTGTGATAACCTGGTTCCTTCAAGAGTTCAACTAAACTCGAATTTACATCAAGATCGCTAACCATGTGAGGGACCGGTCCTAAGATAATCCCCGCATATTTAGAGTCATATCGAAGCTGTCTAAAAGAATTTTATTTGCTTTCGTTATATTCTAAAAATACCAATTGACCATGACTAAAAGAAAATTCTTTGGCAACGACTTGACATCATGCTTCTTCATCGCTAAGTCGCCTATAATAAGGTCATACCGTCTCTCAATAAAATTCAGATAAAAACCTAAAATTTTTTTTGCGCTAATTGGCTAGTTTTCCGTTTAGATTAAAGTCTTCATCTCGTCCACCGATAACGAGAAATACTTGTTTTCAATTTTTAAACTTATATCCAAACATTCTGTCTTGATCAGGATTGATTATTTCAATATTTGTAAAACTTTCTAGACTGCATAGTTATACAATATACTTTAAATTTGGAAGATCGTTAAAGCTATCAGTTTCTGAACTTTTGTTAGCTTTTTGGTAATCAAACTTGATGAATGAAACTTTATTGCATCCTTTAAAAATAGCTTTTGTGACTTTTTTTCTTAAACAATGGCAATTACGTTGGGTAAATTCTTAATGACATATTAATGCCCCCATTTTTTAGAATTATATCACCACAATAAATATTGATAAATAATTACTAAGTCAAATATTGCTTTGTTTATTTTATAATTTAATTATGGATTTAGAATTTAAAAATCAAGACATTATCCTAAGCGATGAATATAATTATAAGAGAATTGCAAATGCGATCAAAAATTTATTGATTGGTAAAAATTCATATTATTCATTGAAAGACAATTTTAATGGGTTTGTTACCTAATACAAGGACTGGCGAATCAAAGCAATCAAGCAACTTAATAAAAAAAGAAGAAAAAGACACTTACGGAAAATATTTTGAATTGTTTATTTATAATTGGATTGCATTCAATGCTTGCTATAGTTTTTATCGAGAGATAAATAGTATTCAAGATCTTGAAAACGATGATATTTTTGATAAAGAATGTTCAAATATTAAATTACTTAGAAAATTTAAACTTATAAATCTCCAAGGGAAGATTATGCATGTTTATGCTAATGAATCCTTTAAAAAACTATTACATCCCAATCTAAGTAACCTGAGAGACCATGAACGATTCAAAATAGAGAAACTATTAAACATTCCACAGACTATGAAAGATTTCATCACTCAAAAGGAAGAGGTCACAATAAGAATCTATTGGTTTGTTACGTATCACTTAAAGCGCGTTAGAAACAATTTGTTTCATGGTAAAAAATCCCAGGAAAATATTGAGGATCAAGCAATTGTCAAAGACGCAGCAAAACTCTTGAACTTTTTTCTTTTTAAATTTGAAATAGATTTTCTAACAACAATTCGAGATAGATTAATTGAGTAACCTTACAAGTTTGAATTATGCCTTAATGCCTCAAACACCATAACCATCGCTAACGTGTCCAATTCACAATATTTTAATAAGTAATTGCGATAGGATTGTACTTCTTCTAAAGTTAACTTGTTATCTTGAATGAGACTATAGGCGATGATGGCCATCCCACCATTCTTAATCTCAATGGAACGATCCTCTAGTTCTTCTATTTCTTCTAATTCCTGTTGCGTTAATCCTAAAGGATTTGCTAACAAATCATAAGGGTTTAGATAGTGTTGACCATGTTTGACAAGCCAAGTTTGATTGTCAAAGTTCAAACTCTTAATCGTGAGATGCTTACCGTAAACATCTTTATGTCCATATTTCTTCTGGAGATAAGATGATTGTTGGATGACCGAGGGTAGTATCTTCTTAATGGAGTTACTCCCTTTGGTCGCAGGATCTAAGTAGAACTTATTCACCCAATCACATAGATCAATCATGACCCGTCGACCAGGCTTTCGAATCGCTTTGTTACCTTTCTTTCGATACGTTAATGAATGAATAAACCTTATCAAGCTTGCTTTATCTTCAACCTCAGGATGGGCATTTAACCATTCTTCAACGTTATTCAGACACGTGTTTTCATAACTAGAATACATAAAGACTGAACCTTGAGTTCCTAAATCATGTTGTAAAGAGCGAATCATGTTCAACGTGGGGTCTTCAATGCCTAAATCAATAAATTGAGCGTGGTGCGCAATCACTTCTTCTTTACCAACTTTCTCAATTTTATGAATCGAATATTGAAAGATGACTTTTTGATTGGGTCGATAGTAAGGGAAAATAGGTAACGCTGAAGGAAACGCTTCAAAGTCTAAAAAATACAAAGGATAGACTAACTTACCAAGTTCTTTTTGTAATCCCTGCTGGTCAATTTCAATTGAGGCATCTTGGTTGATTAACTTTTTAACTTGTATTAATTGCTTCTGATTTGGGTTAGGTTTACCTTCTAGGAATGACTGAGCATCTGCTAATCGATAGCGACCTTCTTCAGTAAGGTCGTTAATTCGCGTGCCGAAACCAATATCAAAAATACTGGGTTGGTGAAATTCTTCCTCTTTCAATCCCGCGTATTGGGGCAACTGCCAACATTCCTTATAACCATGTTTCTTTTGGTCCATCGCGACTTTAAACTCACATCCCTTACACTTGCTACCCAAATGTCCAGGATCAAGTTTTTGATTTGTCTGCATCGCCTTGACTAATGCAATCACATGGTCCTTGAAGCCTTGAGTCAACGTTTGTTGCACCAACCGATTCACATCCTTCAATTCAAGCAGGGGTGAATCTAGATAGGGTTGCGCAAGCGGTTGCTTTAAGTGAATACCGTCTTCTTCTACCTTAAATAAACCACGATACGTCAATGCTGATTGATAATCTGGTTTGAGTTGATAAAAATAAGGCTGAATGGTGTAATCCTTCCCTAATACTTGGGAAACCACATGATACTGAAATGTTAAATCCATGACCAAAGGTTTAGATTCGGTCACAGGCTGACCTTGTTGATTTAACTTCACTTGCTTTGACTTAACCTCAATGAGTTTGAGGGTGTTTTTCTCTTTGATCAAAACATCCACACGGACGTAGCATCCGTTGTCGATGAATGCCGCTTCAAACAAGACAACTGAAGGATGCTGGTTTAACAGTTCAAGGGTTGCTTGAAAAGCTTTTTCCGGATTCTTTTCATGAATCTCAATCCCTTGAGGATAGTAGCCTTTCGCTAATGCACCAAGGGCCATTCCATTATCTGCAAAATATTGAAGCGATTGATTAAGTTCATCTATTTTGGAATAAGCGTTCATTTCATAGTAAAGTTTTCTTTGACAACCTGTGAAAGAATTAACTTTTGAAAACAAAGTTTTCGATAAATATAAATTATTTGCCATTTTTGTATTTTGATTGGATGAATTCAATATATTCAAATAGTTTTTGAAAAACTTCATCACGTTGATTGTTGTATTGAAATTCTTTTACAAATGCATAAAAAGCATTTATTAACATAGATGTTTTGTATTCAATTTTTACTTCGGAATCATCATATATTTTACTTACTTCATCCATTTTATAAAGGAAATTATTATTGGCAGAAAAAGACTTCGTAAAATTTTTTTCAATAAATGATTGAGGAAAATATTTAAAAATGATTTCATTTTGACTGTATTTGTCTCTATTGTTTGATAAGAAATCCCAATAAAAGTTTCTAAGTTTATTCAAAAATTCAATTCGATCTTGTTTAAAGTGGTATGCGGATCTAGGTGATACTTTAAAAACCTCTTCAAATCCAAAAGGTTGTTCTGGAGATAATTTTAATTCTTTTTGGAGCAATTCAAAAAGATCAAAATATTTATATAAGGAGATTCGAGAAACGCCAAGTGCCTTAGATAAATCACTAACGTTAATAACATATTTACGACTTTTTTTTCTTGATTCGGTATCCATATTGAATTCCTTTAACTTTATGTTAATATAGTTCTTGTCAATATACAACAATTATTGTATATTGACAATTGTGGTTGCTTTTTTGACTAAATTAGGAGGATTTTTATGAGTACATCAGACTATACGTTCCAAATCGGCGACTTGGCGATTATCCACGAAGTAAAGCCTAAGCAATTCAAAATTGATTTATCGCGAGATCAAAATGGGAAAATGGATTCCGAAATGGTAATTGAGGCCGATCACACCACCTTTGAAGGCGAACCCATCCTAGTTGAACCCAATGACTTTATCTTATTGCCTGCTTTGATGATGACAATAAAGGTTGCACCAAAACGAGCGATTGGTAAAGCATTCCAAATTCCAGGATATTTAATCAAATTTCCAAGTTCAATAGTCACTAAATTTGGGGTGAGATATATCCGATATAAATTAACCATTGAGATGCATCGCTATATGCTTGAAACTCACCAATTTGCATTTAAAGCAGGTATGACTCTCGAACAAATCTTGAACATGAGACTTTCTTTAGTTGAAGAGGAAGCAAAGTTAGTCAATGCAGATGCGTCCGGGTATATGAAAAAAATTGAAGAAGCAACAGCAAAAGCAATCTTTGCTCACAAGAGAGTTATTGAACAGTGGAAAGCCGCAATGAAAATCCTAACACTGAATGATCAGCATTGGCATTAACCAAGGGGGAACACAATATGTTACAACCATTATCCAATATTGCAGAAGTATTTGATTTAGATAAGATGACGTTAATTAGCCTTGAAGAAGGTCAAAGTCGTCAGGACAGAAGTCTCGTTATTCCTTTAAACACGATTCATTTATGGATCAATAAACATAACGTCCTTGAATTTTATCTTAAACCAGATTTACGTAAACTTGATTTAAAGAAAAAACATTTTATTCTTGTTCGATTTCTAGGACCTTATTGTGGTGAGCACAGAACGTTTCATGCCGGTATGATGAGTGATGATCAAATTCGATATCTTGCCCACTTCCTGTTATGCAGGCTAGCCAGATTCATGCCAATCGCCTTGTTGAGAGAAACCAACTTCCGGCTTACGGTCAAAATGGTTCAAAATGTCAAATTTATCCAAATAGATGAGGATCAATCTAACGCCTTTCGTTTATATAGGCAAAATTATCCACAAACTATGGATGCAACGACATTTCAAACTAAAACAAATCAATTAATTGTAGAGACTGATTTGATATGTCTTCATATTCGCCAATTCAAAGATAACGTTGACCGTCAGTTCGTAAATAATAATGAAATGTGGATTGATCAACAATCGCAATAGAAAGGAATCAATATGCAAAATATAAACTGCCCAAACTGTGGCAAAATCTTCTCACTGAAAGATAATCATTATGCCGAAATCTTAAATCAAGTTCGTACCGATGCGTTTGAAAGAGAATTGCAAACTCGTCTAGAAAATGAAGAAAAGAATAAACAATTACAAATTACACTATCCCAACAAGATCTGCAAAAGAAAATATCGGAACAAGACGCTATTATCGCATTACTTAAAGAGCGACTCAGTCAAGCTCAACAATCCGAATCCATCAGGATTCTTCAAACCAAAGATACTTATCAAGCAAAAATTCAATTGTTAGAACAAGACACACTTAAACTTCAATATGAAATTAAACAAAAAGACGCCGAAAATACTCTGAAAGTTCAAGAAATTAAAAGTAGTCTTGAAGCAAAAACCAAGTCATTAGAGGATCAAGTCGCCTATTATCGTGATTTAAAAACCAAACTAAATACTAAACTTGTTGGCGAAACTTTAGAACAACATTGTGAGATTGAATTTGATAAAAATCGCCCCCTTTATTCAAATAATCGAATTGAATTTAAAAAAGATACTGATTCAACCTCTGGCTCTAAAGGGGATTACATCTTTCGTGAATGGGATGAAGATGGTGTAGAAATTATCTCCATCATGTTTGAAATGAAAAATGAAACCGATGGCCAATACAAAAAACAAAACAAAGATCATCTACCCGAACTTCATAAAGATCGCACTGAAAAGAAATGTGAATATGCGGTTCTTGTAACGTTATTAGAGAAAGACAATGATTATTATAATACTGGCATCGTTAGTGTTGACCACTTATTCCCAAAAATGTATGTGGTTCGGCCACAAGCGTTTTTAACCATCCTGGGAATTCTTCGTCAAACTGCTTACAATGCTTATGGTTCAAAAAAGCAAATGATCCGTTTACAACAAGAACAATTAGACATTACAAACTTTGAGCAAAAAATTAACGATTTTAAATCAAACTTTGGCAGAAATGTTGACTTAGCAAAACGTAAATTTGAAGAAGCAATCGAGAGCATTGATAAATCCATTAAACAATTACAAAACACGAAGGAAGCGCTATTATCTAGTCAACATAACTTATTGATTGCCAATACAAAAGCCGAGGACCTTACCATTAAAAAACTTACGCGAGGCAATCCTACGATTCAAGCAAAGTTTAAGGGAATTGATAATACAGAAAATAAAGATAAAGAAGAAAATTAGTTTGTTTGGAAAGTATTAAATCTAAGATTTTCTTTCCATTATAAAATTTAACGAATAATAGATCCCCATAAGGTACTATTTATAGCCACTTGCAAATTTGACATTGAACTGTGAATACTTCTATTTTCTGGCTAAGATATAATTATTAAGGAAATCTAATTCACATGATTCTTATATTTGTATACGGTTCACTAAAGCAAGGTTTTGGTAACCATCGGTTTATAAATCAATCACCGCTTTTCAATGCAACCCTTAAGGATTACATTCTATTAACCCAAGGCATCGGATACCCCGCAATCATGCCGGGTCTAGGGTCAGTTGAAGGTGAGGTTTACCAGATTAATGATGAAACAACAAAAAAACTTGATCGATTGGAACAACATCCAACTTACTATCGTAGACAAAGTGTTAAAGTTATTGACAAAAATACATTAAAAATGCATCAAGCATTTACCTATGTAATTGTGAATCCTTTGGGTTGGAGGTCATATGGAAAAACAAATTGGGAAGGATGAATTAGTATGGTATGTCGCTTATGGGAGTAACTTATCCAGTAAAAGGTTCCAAGAATATTTAGATAAAATTCATCACAAAGGTCCATTTCCTATATCTAAACCGTTCTCTATTCCTTTTGACATTTACTTTGACCGAAACAGTCCCCGTTGGGATCAACGCGGTGTTGCCTTCCTCAATACTGACAAACCTGGTTTTGCTTATGGAAAAGCATATCTAATTACTTATCAACGATTTTTAGATATTCAAAGTCAGGAAGGCTGGTATCCTAAAATTGTAAATTTAGGTTTTTTAGATGATCGACATGCGCTAAGTTTTACGCAAATGAAACATGAACACAAAGTAAAACCTTCAATTTCATATCTTAACGTGATCCTAAGTGGATTAAGTGAAACATATCCAAACATCGAATTATCGATTCTAAGGAGATATCTTCAAGAGAAAATTGCAATTAGTTTAATTTAGAAGTTTATGAATACCCTAAATAATCCATTTTAATAGCTTAATTTATCGTGAAATTTGAAATATTATCCTGAGATTTTCAAGTTGTAAAAACACTTATACATAACATTAATTAACATTGATAAATTACTTTAATCGATTAAATTGTGAATCTATTTCAACAAATCTCTTTACTTGTTTCAATGTCAATGGGTTGCTGTGTGCAAGAAGATTTCTGATGTTTCTAAATTCTACCAAGAAACTTAAGTCTTTTGTAGAGTACTGAATTAGCTCTTTTTGGTGATTATCAACCTTTTTGAGTTTAGAGAAAAAAAACAAATCTCCCAAATCAATATCATAAATTGATTCGAAAGGTTTCTTCTCGTAGTTCAATAAAAGTATTTCTTCATTTGTTTTAGTATTAAATGCCTTATCTTGAATTAATGCAGAAAGGTTTTGACCATATTTCTCAATCAAATATAATCTAAAGAATTCAATTTTAGGGAAAAATGAGATTATTTGAGCCTCTAAAATACTTCTTTGATAATTTGTATTGTCATGATATTCCAATTCTTCAAAAGGTAAATCTAAAGGATCAATCTCACCAAAATCTATTTTATTAATTAAATATGCTGCTTTCTGTGGATTTTTTTGAGATAAATAAAAATAAAGACTTGAGAGGTAAGAAGGATTGAATAGATTACTTTTTTTTGTTAAAACAAGGTTATTGATCAATAGTTGAATATTATAATCGTTGATGTCAGTGGCAGGTTCAATTATTATATTCGAAAAATTCTTATTCTCTTCCCAATCAATGTTCTTCTCTTTTATCCAGCCAAAATAACCATTATCCGAACTAAAAACTTTATAGGTACTTAAGAATTCTATTAGCTTATTTTGTTGAAAAGAATTATTTACTTTAAACCAAAGGAGTTTATTCTTGAGTCGACGAAACTTTTTAATAAACGCCCCTTTGGTTAGTTTTAATGATGTTAAATAAATTTGATCTGAATCCTTTTCGGTGATTGTCACAATATGCGATTCTATTGGTTCAGACATCGAGAAGTTTATTTCATTTAAATCAATTGTGATTCTTTCAATATTTAAATTCTCCATCAGATGCTCATCTAAAATTTCATACATTTTATTTATCCAAAAAATATTATTATTATTGATAATTATTACTTTATTTTGTGATAAGTTATCAGTAATTCTTTTTATTAGCTCTTGAGGCCCATTAAAATCAGTCCACCATTTTGTAGCGTTTAGACCATAGTAGGTTGCTGATTCTCTTAATGCAATTTTCATTTTATTGTTTAAAATTATCTGTTAATTTGGAAAAAACGTCTGAATAATTAGATCCAATTGCATCTAAAAATCTTCGTCGCTTAAATTGATAAGAAATTTGTTCATTTGGATTTGTTGTTGCAAGGATACCCATATCTTTCATTTCATCCAAATAGACCATAGTTTCTTCTAGAGTAATGTTATTCCAGGCAACTAAATGTGGATAATTTGAGTCGATGAGGCCTTTTATTGTATTTAAGATTTCTTGAGGTGTAAATCCTTCAACAATAATTTCTTCTTCTTTTTCAAAGTATTTTAGGGCCAAAGCATAAGCTAGTACTAAATAATGTTTTGCATCAACTCTTAATGTGGCATCAATCTTCTTGTTAATTTCACCATTCATATTGACTTCTTTTATTAATTTATTCAATTGATTCTTATCTAGAACGAAAGGTGGATGACTTTTTTCATTAAAAAAGTCCGAAAATTTTGAGTTTAGGTTGTCAATAATTGTTTTACCAACAAAGTGAATAATCCCCGGATAAAATAAAGTGTTAGTAAGTATTTTTTGAATAACTTGATTATCAAAGCTAAACCCGAAGTAACTAAGTGGTAAACTAATTAACCTTACAGCATCAATCGGTGTCAATGGTGTAATAACTAATGGCGATCCAAATTGACTGAAAATAGTGTTTTGATTTTTTACAAGTCGGCACAAATCATGTAAACCAGCTAAAACAAACTTAAAATTATTTCTACTGAGCTTTCTTAATTCAACTAAATGCGATAAATCTTCGTAGTTTGAATGTTTTAATTTAAATGCCTGAAGGATATTATCAACTTCATCAATTAATAATAGTAAATTATTCCACTTTACTTTATAGGTTTTTTCTAAAGAGTTCTTAAATCCTTTTATGTCTGTAAAGGTATAGTCCTCTAATAAATCAAAAGGTTTAAATTCATCTTTTAATTTTTGTATAAATTGATCATATGTGGAAATACCTTTGCCATCAATATAGATGGCAAATCTAAGATTTTCTTTATGGTTTTTCTCATTAAATAAGCTTCTTGCCCTCATTAATAAGGCTGTTTTACCTAATTGTCTTCCGCCATAAACAATCGTTTCACCATTTAGAGAAGTAATCTTATCTAATTCCTTTGTTCTACCGATGAACATTTCATCAGGTAAATAACTACTACCAGCATCATTGAAAGGTTGTATTTTAGTTGTTAGAGGTAAAGAAACCCCAAGAATAATTTGCAATCTTTCGTTTCTGCCAAAAGGAATCAAGTACAATAACAAAGTCCAATCAATCAAAATAAACTCTTTTTGTTTTTCTGATTTAGTGTGAAATATGTATGCTAATCGCTTACGGTCTTCTAATGTGTATGCCCAGTTAACTATTATGATCGGTATTGAAAAATTTATAGGCAAATTAATTACTTCATCAAGTAACTCATTGACACTAATTTTATCGAAGAAAATGAAGACATTCTTATTATCGATAGAAGTGCCAAACGGTGAAATTGGATGGCTATATGTATCTTTATTACTTGGAGTTTTTTCAAAATTAACTTTAAATTTAAGGTATTTGTAGAAAATAGGGTTGTCTTCATTTATTTTATTTTCAGAAATTGCTTCAGTCACTCCCAAAACAGAAAAACCTAAGTTTTTTAGCAATTTTACAAATTTGGAATTTTCTGTATACGAACCTCCTGCATAAACTTTATGATTAACCAAATTCGAATTTGTAGAGAACATATTTTCAATGATGAATTCATTATCTTCTTCGGGCAAATGTCCATTTTCCACAAGCTTTTTATAAGGAAACTCAATTTTCTTTACGCTAATATCCTTAGTAATTCTAATTATTTGGTCCGTTAATGGGTGACTAGTGAATTGAGAATAAATTGATTTAAAATCACTAGTTAACTTATCATAAGAAACAATGTGATTATTTTGAATTTGAACTTTTAAATCTTCCGCAAGATTGATTTCTCCTTGGTCAAGATAATCATTTGCTATTTTTATTGTTTGACTAATTTTAATTTTGTCTTCCTTGTTTATTTTAGAACTCGCTAAATCATCTTCTAATTTAATTAAAATTTCTCTAAGTGATTCGCTTAATAATCTGGTTTCGTCATTTATTTGGAAGTTAATTATACTTAAATATTTATTAAAAATTGAATAGTTTCTGCTTTGATTAATCTCTCTCAAATTATAACTATTAATTACATCAACTAACTTATCTCTCGTACTTTCCTTTAGTCCACCTTTTGCAAGGGCCGCTTCAATTTCCTCTAGAATTTTATCGATGAATTCTTCGTTATATTTGGAATTGTAAGCATCAAAATCCATTTGATAGTCGGATTTAATAATATCCTTTTGCCCAAACATAAAGTCATTTTGAAATCTATGAATATCTTCTAGTTGTCCGAAATTATAACAATAGTCTACGTCTAAGTTGCTGGGAATTTGTAAGATTTTAGTTTCAATAATCTTGAAACTGAGGGGATGCGTAGAAATATGAAGTAATGCTTTAACCCAATTTTCAAACATAGGATATTGATAACCGAAAATTGGTTTAAATTGACTATCAAATCGCCAATATCCGGTCCTCAATAAATCTGCAAATAAAACGGGAGAATTATCTTGTGAATTTAACTTACTTGTTAAACTTTTGACTAAATATTTAATTGCTCCAATATGAACTTTATTAGTTAATGAATTAATTTTTCGTGAGATTTCTTTACATTCAATAAGTATAGATTCTTTGAGCGATTTTAAGTCTCTTAAAAATTCTTCACTTAGATTTTCACTTGATTCATGTTCTAAATTAATCCAATCTTTAAAATGATTTAATAATTGCTCAAAAATATTAATGGTTTTATTTAAAAATAGATGAAGTTTTGGTTTTTGGTCTTGAGAATGCCTGCCTTCTCTAACATTTACCCAGTCATCAAAAGACTCCTTAACAAAATTCTCAATCTTTGGTTTAGCATTGCCATTATTCTTAGAGTTACTATATAAAGAAATAAATTGTCTTATGGATTCTTTGTTCGAAACTTTAAAGTTTTTAATATCTTTTAAAATAGATGATATAGAATCGTTTTTTTCTAAAAAGTACTTTATAAATTGATTAGCAACTGGTTGATTACTGGATTGAAATTTATCTATGTCTGCTAAAATTTTACTCCTTAATCTTTTTAATTCCTGCTCAGTATTATTTTGACCATTAATTAATTGAATGTGTTTTTTGGGAAAAACTTTATAATGTTTGTTTTTAGTGTTGAAATTAAAATCTTTTAACTTTTTAAATAAGGGGTGTAATAAGTTCAATTCTTTTGGAAATGTTTGATCAAACGTATCATAAATGGATTTTACATATTCAAATACTTTACCAGAATCATCATATTCAAAAGATTCCCGATCAAATAGGAGTCTAATTAGCGCTCCTAAATGAAAAACTGACCTATAGCCGTAAATCTTATCATCCTGATTGCTATAGATTTGTGAAATGTTTTCAATATTATGATTTGTTTCATCGAATGTCGAATCGATTCCGTGTAAAATTTGCTTATAAGTGAATTCAAATTCTTCTTTGATTTTATCATCATTAAAATTGTAATTAATTAATGATTTTAAAAGAACAAGAACTTGAACGTTATGATTGACAATGGGTTGATTGTAATCCTTAATTCCGTCAATTTCATCATTTGCCATTTCAGAAATTAAATCATCAATTAATTGCTTAAAATAATCCTTGTGTTTTACAGGATTATATTTATAATCTAAAAGATATTTGGCCTTTTGTGGAATAGTTAAATTAGAATACGTAATTACACTTTCATTTTGATTGTTTTTTTGAGGTTCTAACTTTTCAGTCTCACTAATTTGTTCATTCTCATTTTGATCACTTTCTGTATTTGAGTCTTCGATAAATTCATCAGATTGATTGCCACCCTCAGCAAAAACTTTGGTTTGGATTTCTAGATCACTTTCTTTTGATTCTTCAATTGAACTATTAGTGTCTTTATTTGGATAAATTTTGTTGATTTCATTTTCACTGAATGAATCCTCAGACGTTTCTACGGGGGTAACAGAACTAGATGTGTTAATAATTTCTTTAAGAGTCGTTTGAATTGAAATTGAATCCTTGATACTAAAAATTATTGGTTGATTGGTATTTTGATCTATATAAGCTGAAAAATCAAATGTATTGTTTTTAAAATTGACTTGTCTTTCTTCACCAGAAACAAAAACTATAAGTTTGGTATAAGAATCCTCGGGGAGCTTTATATAATTGGGATTATTGGTAAATAGAACGTCATAAATTTCATTCTTATTTGTCATTCTAACCTTGAAATATAAGTAGTTATCAATATCAAGCTCATCAAAAAAATAATCTTGAACCGATTCCATAAATTCATCCATTACAAACCTTACAACTCTGATTATTTTATCTATATTTGTAATTTCGTGCGATTTTTCTAATTCTAAAGTTAAATCTTTAGGTACAGTAAACAAATTATTTGGTAGTGTTTCTGCTGATTTTTGTTTCAAAATAAATGGCTTTAAGATATCTTTTCTAATTTGTTCTTTATTAAAAATATTGATTCCATATTCTGATAAGCAATAAAATAAATGACCGTTAATAGGATTTTCGATTTTTGCAAAATAGCCTTTTTCAAAAGCTCTGATTACATTTGCATCTAACTCGGCCTTATTCTTCTTATTATCTAGATTGAGACCGGGTGAATAAATTTTAATCTTGGCAACACTGATGATGATGCCCAATATATGGTTTTTTGTTATCACAAATTCTTGCTTTTTTTTATCAAAATCACCAAAGTCAGATTTAAATCTTTTTACACTAAATTCAATGTCTTTTGAATGGGTAACTTTCCAGTTTGATAATTGTTTCAATGTAGTACTGGAATCCTTACTATTTTTTCCATTCTCTAAATCTGAAACTGGAGTAATTCCATCTTTCGTTTCGTTATCAATATTATTGGTGTATAAAGTGCTTGTGGTTTCAGTTTTATCTGTAGGTTTATCAATTAGATAGAACGCCTTTTCATTTTTATCTTTGTCCAGTAACATCAACAAGAGTTTTGGAGAAAGACCCAAGATTATTGATCCATCATCACCGTTAGGAACTTGTTTGTTTTTAGCATATTCTAGAAAAACTAAGTAAGGGTTATATTTGGTTTTGGGAGTGGTGGGTGAGAGTTCTTTCAAAATTAAAACAACTTGATTTTTAAATTCTTCCAAATCATTATTGACCATTTTGTCGTTTGTTTTAAGAAGAAGAAACTGATTTAATTTTTTTTCAATCTCTTTAGTATTTTCATCAAGCGAACTAACAATTTTATAAAGCTTTTCGATGTTATTAGTATTCAATAAATCAACATTAGAAAAGTGAACTATTTTTATTTCCTCTAATTCTGCTTGAATTGTAATAAGTTTTTGATAATGAACTTGTGAACTTTTTAGTAGTTCGTTATCTATAATTTCATTGTTAATTAAGAATGGGTTGATTTTTTGATGTAGTATATTTAATTTTTCGATTAATTCTTGGTAGCTTTTAATTAATTCTAGGTATTTTTGTTTATGTATTTGAAATTCTTTCATTAGTTCCCCCACCTAATTTAAACACAATCATATTATAACCATGAATTACATTTTAATGAATAGAAGGTTTTCAAAATTATATCATTTCGAGGTAAAATAAATATAAAGGAAATCAATATGAAACGAGAAATAAGCATTAAAAAAAGTGGTGTGCATGCATTTGGTATTTTTGATGATGAATCCCAAACCGTTTTGATTCTCAAAGGATCGGAAATGACCTTGGTTGAGACTCCTTCGCTTCAAGCGAATTATCGAAAGTTACGCAAAGAACTTATCGATAAAGGATTTGTTATATTAAATGCTACTAAAGATAAATACATTTTTGATAATAATTATGAGTTTAATAAACCCTCAGTTGCTGTGACCTGCATTACTGGCGTTTCTGAAGCACTTGATGGACTAATTGATAAACAAACGGGATTGAATTTACAACAATTAAAAGAACAAAAGTCTAGCTCACCAAATTGGGACTTTACCAGTAGCGTTTTGAGCAAACAAGACTATTTAACTTTGATAAAAGATACTAGTATTTTTACTAAGGAACGACTAAAAGCATTGTTTAAATTAATGCCTTTCCAACAAACAGGAATCTCGATTGTTAAACTTGGCACGATTGATGGGGTGCCAAGAACTTATAGTGGTAATCTAGTTGCGCTCGCTCAGGCAATTGATCTTCATAAACAGTTGAATTACCTTAACAATTCAACTGATAATGTCAAACCCTACACTCTAATTTGTAAAGGATATTATCCTACATTTGAACCTAATGTTTATTATTGGGGCATAAAAGACCCACTCTTTGAAGCTCTCAATGAAACCTTTTCAAAAACTGAAATCCAGCAAATATTGAATGATAAAAGCCATTTAAACGAGGAAAATTCTGATTCAAGTTTCGAGAATTTCAATGAACCAATGCTACCACTTAATGTCATTCTTTATGGCCCGCCTGGAACAGGAAAAACTTACATGAGTACAGCATATGCTCTCGCCATGATGGAAGGTATTCCTATCAATGTTATTAATAAAATTTACCCTAACCGTCAAACCCTTGTTAACCGCTTCAATCAAGCGAAGCAAAGCAAAAACATTGCCTGGACAACCTTTCATCAAAGTTATGGGTATGAAGACTTTATCGAGGGACTAAAACCAATACTTCAACAAACAACACTTAACTTCGATATTAAAAATGGAATTTTCAAATCGATAGCAGAAGAGGCGTTATCACGACCAAAAGAAAAATTTGTCATTATTATTGATGAAATTAATCGCGGGAATATTAGTCGAATCTTTGGTGAATTAATCACGTTAATTGAACCAGATAAACGTTTAGGGTTGCTCAACGAATTATCTGTCACATTACCAACTTCCCAAAAACCCTTTGGGGTTCCAGCAAATCTATATATTTTAGGAACCATGAATACCGCAGATAAATCTATTTCAATGGTCGATAGTGCATTAAGAAGGCGTTTCACATTTATTGAAATCTCAATTAATCCCAACTTGATATTGGACACCTATGTCCGTCAAGTGTTTAACTTAATCAATGAGGGTATTGAAACACAAAACGCAAACTTGAAAGATTTACTTATCGGTCATGCTTATTTTATGGGTGCGACTAAATCTACACTAGAAACAATCCTTAATCAACAAGTGATTCCGTTACTATACGAATACTTTTATGACAACGTTTCAAAAGTGGAGGCAGTATTAACTTCTTTACAAGCTCATCAAATCATCATACAAAGACAACCTTATCAACGCCTGACAGTGAAGGTAATATGACCTTTCAAACCTTAGAATATCAAGTCTTTAATTCTACTGGCCAACCAATTAATTTTTCTCAAGTTATCGATCTACAAGCTTTTGAACAATTTTTACAAACACACTGGGATAACAGGAATTTTCTAAACTTATCAAATCCAAACCGATCTACACAACAATACCTTGAGTTCTTAAGACATGGCCAACTTAAAGCAACTGACTATATTGGTACCATCTACTTTCAAAATCACACCTTCCACATTGGCCCGAAATTGTTTAAACAGGAATCGACTGCTAATCAAGCAGCTCAAAATATCGAACAAGACACCATAAAATTGATTGCGCAATTGCTATCGGAAAGTGACGTAAAAGCTTTACCTTACTTTGCCATGGCTGTTTCACAATTAGGCAACCTTAATTTGATTGAATTTTTGACTTTCATCTATGGAAAACTATTACAAAGTCAACTCCAACATCAACCTTTCATTCAGTATGAAGATCGACAATTTATCGAAAATCAAGTTCGGGGCAAAATCATGTGGAAAGCCTACCTTGAGGGCAGTATTAGTCGAGCCCAACTACAAAATATACCCTTCGAAACGCAAAGTTTTGAAAAAAACAACTTATTCAATCAAATTATAAAACGTTGTTTAACATTACTATTAACCATGGCAAAGGATCAAGAAAATCTTCTAACCATTCGCACCTTGCTACATGGTTTTGTTGACGTCGATGATTCATACGTTACTTATCGAGATTGTAACCAGATATTTCTAACCAGCAAATATCAAGAATATGCCCCGATACTAAGTTTATCTAGAATGATTTTGTTTAATCAAGCTATGAATGTGAATCCTGGTAATCAACGAGGATTTTGCTTTCTTTTTCAAACAAGTAAGTTATACGAGCAATACCTTTCAGAAATTATCAAAAAGAGTTTTGCAGCACCTGTGGTAGTATCTTTGCAATCCAAAGATCGATATTTAGGTAAATGGTATCAACATCATCAATTTATCCATCAAGCCTTCAAAACTAAACCTGATGTAATCATTCAACATCCACAAGAAACTATTATTGTAGATTGTAAATACAAAACCTTACCACTTGGCTTAATTCATGAACAAGATATTGATCCTGCCGATCTTTACCAAATGGTCAGTTATGGCATCATCCACCGAAGCAACCGACTTTGGTTACTTTACCCTGCCTTAAAAGGTGAAGTCTTACCTAAAGACCATAGCAAAATTAGCATCGATCAAACCAATATGACACTCGCGTTTATAAAAGTTCCAATTCTTGATTATGACTCGTCTTCGTTGATTGAATTTTTCAATTCGATAATATCTTTTAACCCCTAAATATTGCCTTATCTAAATTTGATGTGGATTATCGGCAGTCCTCTAAAAATTCAAGATGTAAAATCTTAATTGAATACCTGATTCTATTAATAATTAAACGATTATCTTAAAATAAAGAGACTTGATTATAATTTGATAAGCAGAATTTACTTATTTTACTTAATTCCCTAAGCGTAATAAAATCATAAAAAGAGAAGCCATTATTTTTTGAGAAATTTATATAATCAATTGCTGTACGTAATTGATTCTCATTTAAACGAATCCTGCTTTTCCATGTTAAAGAGTAGAAAAAATCGCGAACGTATGTTCTAACGTCCTCAGGATATTTATTTTTAAACTCGAATTTGCCTTGGGAAACTTTTGAGTAAATGAAGGAGTGAATCTTTTCGTATGAGTCGATTCCAAGGCCTTCTCCCATAATTTCAAAGAATCTTTTTGCTTTATTTAGTTTTAGTTCAAGAACTCGATATTTATCTTGTCTTAAACCTAGTTGGCTTAAATCCATATTTTTCAATGCATTTATCATAATCAATTCTAATCCGTTTGCTGGATTAGAATCCTCACAAATAAATATTTCAATTGGTAACTTTGCTAATTTGGAAACCATTAAATCCTTGACGAAACTCCATTCTAAACCACCGTTGCTAGATCCCAATTTTGGAAAGGCAATTTTTGAAATATTTTGACTTGCATAAGTTTGAATAAAATTATCAAGGCCTGTAGAAATCCATTCAAGCTTAGATGGGTATTTAAAATCGAATTTGGTAGGGAAATTTACTATCTTAATATCATTTATTTGGTAGTAGTTTACTTTTCCCAATTGAACCTTTTTTTGAGAAATGTCAAATTCATATTCATGAAGTAATTGTGGATATCTTAAGCGAAATTCGAGCGCAATACCAGCACCCATAACGCCTACGCAGTTAACAGTATTAACTAAAGTGGTGGCTTCAACATTAAATACACTTTCTTGGGAAATTTTTATCATAATTTAAAACTTGCTTTTGTCTACCCTACATAATAACTTATATTCGGGGAAATTATTGGCAATTTTTTCGAGATCAATTTCTTCCTTAAAGATAATTGATTTCAAGTAAGTTTTAATGGGAACATCTGCATTGACGAGAAACTCTGCATTTCTACGCCTAATAATTTCCCTTCTTTCAATCTCGTTGAACGGACCTCTTGAAAAAATCATCTGCCAATTAAAATCAAGCGCTTCCTTTACGTCACCAGTAATCAGTGTATAGTTTGAGGCAGCATTGCCGTCGGTAAAATAACATTCAAATTTTTCAACCAATTCGTATATAAACTCAAGAATTACTAAGTGAGAATTTTTATTTGAAAAATGGTAAAGCGTCGGCGTTCCAGAAGCATAATAAAATCTTACATTAGACTTGACGAAGCTTGAAGTTCTATAAATTATGTTCTGATCTGCAATATCCTTGAATGTATCGTTAGCAGAATCGCGAGAGTATAAGTAGCCTGATTTGAGAATTTTTTCCACATTATTCAAATCAGTTGCATGGATAAAACCCGTAAATCCATGCTTGAGTAGGACGGCCTTGAGTGATGATGAATAGCTTTTATCTGAAAAGTTACTAACGAAATTAAGTTTTTGTTCTTCTACTGAATAGTTTTTCCATTCATCTTTAAATTGATGATCGGTGACCTTTGCAATTCGATTTTTTAAGTATTCAAATAAACTTTGATTACCAGTATAAATTACCAATTTCTGAGTTGCCCTTGTCATGTTTACATAGAGGTGGTTAAACAAGTACTCTTTACTTAATTTATTGGCGGAATCAAAAATACCTTCATTTTCGTTATAAGTTATACTATCGGGAATAACTAGATATAAAGATTGTAACTCTCTACTAATTACTTCATAAGTCGAATGAACGTATCGATTTAAAGTTTCTGAGTTTAAGAAAAATGGATAATCTGAATACCGAAGCTCGACTGGATAAATTGTGATTCCTTGAAGGTTCAAAGATGGGGGCAATGAATAATCAGGTAGGGTAACATAATGTTTAGAGTAGGTGGGATTCGCTTTGAAGTCAGCAATAAAATCAGAAATTTGATTAAACAATCTCACTTGATGGTTTCCTAATGAATCAATATTTTGAGATTGAGAATCAAGAATGAATTTAAAAGAATTTACAAGGTTAACAGGTATCCCAATAGTTTCATTAAAGCGATAACTAATAAAATTTTTACTTGCTTGATTTAAGATGCTACGAATCTCCTCAAATCCTTTGTCATATTTAGGGTTTATTCGTTGATAATTATCACCTAAAAAGACGCTGATTCTGGAATCCCTCACTAAAATATCTAATTCTGCAAAACCTGGAAAAACAATACCGGTATATCCAGTTTGAGATTCTAAATTACTTAATCTTTGGGCTTCATCTATAATCACAAAATCAAGACTTAATTTAAAAGACTTTTTCCAGCCATTACTCCTGGTTCCTCTTTGAATTGCGCACCCAGATTCTCTCTGTTTTGATAGATCATGGTGAAATATTCTTGATGATGGAAATGGAATTCCCAATACTGCAAAAGCGTCTTTAAGCGCTAAATAGAAGTAATAATTCATCAATAAGAATACAGCTTGGGGAAATTGATGTAACAATTGCATCGCAATAATTGTTTTTCCACTTCTTGCAGGACCTTCAATAAGGAATCTACTGATTTCGTGTTTTTCAATTTTTTCATACAAAGATTTAATTTTCTGTTTTGTTGCATCATATAGTGGCAATTGACCATTATATGCTCTTGCACAATCAAGAGAATCCATGTTTTTATCTTTCATGGTCTTAAGTTCAGAATTAATATCTTGAACAACAAAAGAATATTCAACATTATTGAAAATATCATTTCTAGTATGGACAGGTCCAAACCGATAGTTGGTATTGAAGTAAAAAAGATGATAATCCGATTTACTAATATTAATTGGTTCATTTTGCGAAACAAGAATGATGTAAACATAGCTTCGAACAAATAAATAACCGTGTTTTGACTTTAATTCATCGAAAATGTTTGAAGCGATTTTGGAAAAATCTTTTGTGGAATAATCTTTAATTTCTTGTTGATTCAGATTATAAAAAATAACATTTCGCCATGTTCGCTCCATTAACTTACCCGAAGCATCTTTATTCATAATTCGTTCAACTTTATCTTTTACAATTGCTAATTGATAGCGCTCTTCGAAAGTTAAAGAAACAAGATCTTCTTGTAAAATTCCACAAAATTCCCTAAAGAAAAATTGGAGATAGTTTTTGAATTGCAGCATTTGAAAACACCAGGTTAATTTTTCCCTTGAATCTTTGTAACCGATAATGGTTTGAAAGTATGCAATGGCATCTTGATACTCGCCTCTTAATATGAATTCTTTTGCCTGATTATATTTATTAATGCCAGAGATATTCTTCATAGCTAACTCATAAACTGAAGGGTGCTTTTTTTGCAAATTGATTTCAATTTCATTTTTATCATTAGTAATAAAATTGATACTTTTTAATGTTTCTACTACTTCATCAAATTTTTTGGATAAATAAGCTAAATTAAGGGAATTCAGTAATTTCATCTCGGCGGTGATAAGAATTTCCTTTATATCTTGATATTGAAAAATATCAAAACTGAAAAATTCTTCCGATTTTTTCTCAGAAAAAGAATAAGTTTCAATGAGTTTTTGAAATACCATTAAATAATTTTCATTGTTAAAATTTCTTTTGATATCCAAATAATATTTGCTCATCTTCTCAAGTTCGATTTTTAAGGTCAAACTATTTCGAATTTGACCTAAGTTAGTAAAATAAGTCAGGGCTTCATCATAACGGTGTGAATTTAGAAGCGAAACTGCATTGTTGTATTCATTAATTTTTCTTAAGGCTTCAGTTCTTAGTTCGGGAACATCTTTATAATTAAATATACTTTCAGACAACAAAAGAAATGAATCATAGTCATCCTCAAGAAATGTGGCAATGGCTTGATCATACAATCTACATTTAAATTTAGCAACGCGAAAAAGTTCTTTTAGCTCTAAATTTGTAATGGGTATGGTAACCCTATAAAAATTATTTTTAGAATAACGACCATAAGAATAACTTTTTAAGATGTAAAGTTCATCTTTATAAACATATCCATCTAGTCCATTAAAATTAAAGGGTTTTGTATCTAGACGCAATTTATTTATCAAAGCATTGTCACTAACCTCATCTAAAGTATAATTATTTAAGAATAAAGCTTTTTGATTTGCCTTTACTTTTAACTTTAATCGCTTTTCGGTGGCAAGAATATAATCAAAATCTTGATCAAACTTCTTTTGATTTAGCTGGAAAATCAACTTCATAAGTACTTCGTTCCAAACTTTATTAGAAAGCTGAACAGCCTCAACCTGCGAAAGAATTAAAAGTGCTTCTGGAAATTGTAAATTATTTATAGTTTCCTTTGCACTCTCAATAATCTTTATGTCATTGTAATATTTGATTAATAAGTCACGTAAGTTCTTATGTAAAACTTTCTTTGATTCAATAATCTTTTTCTCAATCAACATTAATTTCTTATTAAAAAAAGTTTTGTTAAATTGTGTGATATTGTCAATTATATTTTGTGCTAGCTCATAATTTTCCTTATTTATAGCATCATCTATTTCTTTATTGATCCTTAAAACTTTTTCTATTTCAGCAAGATACTTATTTGCATCCTTAAAATCCTTCACACTTAAAAATATTTCGTAAGCAATTTCATACTCTCCAATCTCAAACTTATGTTTACCTAAATGTAGTTTATTTATTTTTGGTGTTTCAATTCTAATAAATTCTTTGCATTTTTCATAAAGATTGACTGAATCCTTATAACCTAAAAGGTTGATTCTTTTATTTTGAAATTGGGTTGAAATACAACGTTCGAATCTAACTGATGCATCAGTATAATTTCCAGCATTGAATAGTTCGGTGCCAACTTGATATTGTTTGATGATTTCAATACAATCTTTTTCCATCTTTGTAAAATCAAATTTTTTAATTTTGTCACTAATTACGTCTTTTAGTTTTAGTAAGTTTCTATTTTCTTTAAAATAATTTATAACTTGATCATATTTCATTTCCTCAAAAGCATTGATAATGCTCTCAGATGTTTTCTTAAATTCCTGATGGATTAAATCGATTATTTTTGAGGAATCTTTATATGTATGAGAAGCTCTTCCGGATAAATGGGCGTATGCATTATCATAATCTTTGTTTTCATAGAATCTTAAACCCAATCGGTAGTTTGACTCTTGAATACAATAATGCATATATTTTTTTGTTTTTTTATAGTCGGAGTAATCTTGAACTTTTAAGATGGACTCAAAACCCTTTATGGCCAAATCAAAATTTTCTAACTTCATATTTTCCTTAGAAATGGAATAAATTTTGGAACGATTAATTGGTTTATTTAATATGATGTTTTCATATTGGTCATGACCAAAAAATGAAAAGCCCTCGATTAAAATTTCTGGTAAATACGACAAAAAACAAACAAATTGAGCTGATTTATTTATCTTTTGTAAAATTTTAAATATTCTGTAAAAAGAATGAACAAAAGGTACTAAAAGAAATAATCCAAGACTTGATAAAAGTATCAACGCTTTAGAAATTATAGCACTAGGATCGATGCTAGGACCTTGAATTCCAAAAAAAGAATTATTCTTTGAGACATAAAAAAACCATATTATTGTTCTGATAAGCGAAAAAAACATAGAGAAAATGAAGTTAAAAGGTGTTAATAGGATTGTAGTTATTTTCATTATTACATTAGTTTGTGAAGTTTTTTTCTATCTAGGACTTACTTAGGTTATCTAATGTTAGGTTATAAATTAAATTTAGTAAGGTTCATAATTTCAAGTATGTTCAATTACTAGCTAAAGTTAAAATTAAAACTTCAAATACTTTATGATTAAATTTTACTATCTTCAGCAATTTCTTTTATTACAAATTCATTAAACTATTCTTTAGTTTTAACAATTTGTATTAAAAAAACATACTATTTTGATTAATTTTTTTGCAAATGGACCATAATCATTAGTTACACTAAGTTAAATTAGCCCTAAATTTTCCGATTAACAATTTAAAACAATATTAAATCTAATTTATATGAGCACAATTATCTTTGTAGTTACAATTCAAAAATAAGATTTTTTGCGATTTGATCTAGAATTAATTAAATTTAAAAAATTCCACATTCACAACCTAAAAATTTACAAATAAATTAAGCACTTAATTTAGTTTTTACTTCTGGAAAATTTATAAAATAAGATGTCGATAGATCATTCTTAGGTCTTGGACCAAATTTATTTTGATAATTAAACTCCCAGTTGCTGTATGGAGTAAGGTGCTTAATCCAATATTTCTTCATTAAAAAATCCAAGTATGGCTCAAGAAAGTCCTGCTTTTGTTTATTCTTTTTCCCACTTAAGTCTGATTTGAGTTCCAGTGTTTGAAAATATCGCCCCGTAAATTCCTTACCAAAGTCAGGACCGATGATGCCTAACTCATTGATGCCTCTTTCTAATCTAGGATCTCTATAACCTTGCTTGAGCGTAATTATGATTTCAATCCCAACATCAAAAACCTCAAGTTCTTTTTTTAGGTATAACGCGATTGCCTTGGCTTCTTGATTCACGAGGGTTTGTTCTGGATCATTTGAAACGACTTCTTGATTCGTTATTTTGGTATGGCTTACACCAATCCAAGTCTTTTCTGGTAATACTTTCATTTTTTTACCGGTCCTCCATTGATGATGTTTTCTTTAATCTTCATCGCATTGAATTTGCGATGCTTTTTAATGTTGAATCCCACAGAGGACTTATTTACTAAGCTCCTTTGAAGAACATGATGGCCTAGGATTTCTTTAATTTCCTTTTGGCTTTGATCTGGAAAACGTTGATAGACTAATTTAATCGCTTCGTCATTAAACACACCGACTTCATCAAAGAGTGCATCGAAGTATCTAGTAATTGGATTGTTTTGCTTTTCTTCTTTCATCATCTCGATCGTTTTAAGGGATTCGTCCATCATCGCGTAAATGAATCCTCTGGACTCACAAAAATGCTTTAATCCCTCATACTTACAACGCACGAGAAAGGTGTTCATGATACTGGTAGGTTTGCTTTCGACAATGGCGATATAACCTTCAGGGGTTAAAAAGATAAGGTCAGGATAATAACGCTTATCGCCTTTGATGTAACTTGCGTAAGGCACCAAGAGACTTTGTGCTCGAAAGGATTGAATGTATCTTTTTTCTTTTAACGCTTGATAGGTGTTCCATTCTGGTTCACTATTAAAGTTCACCACGCGTCCATCAATCACTTCTGCACGATATACTTTTGTTTTTTTCAAGGAAGTGGGTAAGGTATCCCAGTCCGTAAGTGCATCTAAATCCTTTACGGTGAAGGTTTCAGCATTCTCTACATTCATAAATAAACGATATTTTGAATGGATGATTGGTGTAGTAGGAGGCTCTGAATTTAATGCCTCTTCAATCTTTTTCATTGTGATATCTGGGTATTTGCCTAAGAGTGATGGATATTGATTGGCAAACTTAAGATAGAGATGACTATTAGGATTGCCATTAAGGAATAAACGGATTTGATTCAAGTTGGTTTCTTTGACGACCTTAGCCTCTTTAAGAATGGTATCAACGGCTCTAACATCGTTTTGAAGTGAAATATTTTGTTTCAATGGTTTTTCCCCCAACCAAATCTATTATATGGACCATTTCTTAATTTCTTTAAAATTGAATGATTAAACATCCCTACATATATAAATATATGGTTGAGGGTTTAAAAATACTTGACAACTCTTTTATTCAATCGCAAATAAAGGTTTTACATTGTTTTTAACTAACAACTGATCAATCTTCATTTTTTCATAACAACGTTTTGCAATACACATTTTGATAATCAAATCTAAATCTAAAGCAGAGGAAAAGGAATATCCGGCCGAAGTCATTAAAAGTTGGGCATCTCTTTCACCAAGTCTTAAACCAATACAACATTTCATCACCGTTTCTCGAGTTGGTTGATAATTCGGGTTATTAATCATCTTGGAAAATAATTGCCGACTCATCTCTATATCTTTATAAAAATCAGCATCTTTTTTGTACTTCTTATTAACAAACTCACTTAACATGCTGGAAAAGGATTGGTCCTTCACCAATTCAAGCTCCTTAGGATTAAATGCTCTTCTAGATAAGATATTAAATTGGTTTCTATACTCGTTCGTGTCTAAAGGATTGTAATGAATCAACCGATATTCTTTATACGCATCCATTAATTCTTGAAGGGTAAACTGCATGTCGCCCATGGGTTGACTCCTTATCGTTTTTTATATTTTAACATAGGCTTACAGGACAAAAAGTTCTGTAGAAAGAAGGACAAGGCAATGCAACCACATTACCTACTCGTCAACATCCTTGATGCTTCAGGATCGATGGGTCACTTACAAGAAGCAACGATAGCGGGGTATAACCAATACCTGCAAAGCCAAGAAGGGAAAGGTGTGAATTTAGTCTATACGGTGACGTTTAGCAACAAGACTTCCGTGATTCGCGAACTGGACACGTTATCTTCGGGCCTCATTACGAATCGAGATTACCAAACTAATGGAGGAACCGCATTGTATGATGCGATTGGTGGAACGGTAAGACACATTGACGAATTACTGAAATCCTTAGGTGCCAACTGGAAGGTCATCGTGAACATCATCACCGATGGAGAAGAAAATTCCTCTCGATACTTTCGCGAAGTCGATATCCAACAATTGATTGAAGATCATCAAAACAAAGGTTGGTTGTTTATCTATGCTGGTGCTCACAACCAAGCGAAGCAAGAAGCAAAGAAAATGAGAATCAAACCTGAAAACGTTGTAGAAGTTAAAGCCGATCGCCGCGGTATCCAAGATTCCTTTGCAGCGTTTGAAAATCAATCCATGTTATTTAAGAAGATTAAATAGGAAAAAAGTTTATATGAAAAAGAATATGTATCGAGAAATTTACTTATTGGTTTTACACGCTGGATTGGGAGGATGGTATTTTCTTAGATCGTTCCTCATGAACCAGCCCATCGATGGTTCTTATGCGGTATTTTTCCTAACTTTAATAGCCTTACCAATTCTATCGCTTATTCATGTTAAAAATAAATACTTTTATATCCAAATGCAAAACATCATTGATGGTGTTTTCCTTGTCACATTCTTTATCATGTTAGTTTCAGGGTTCTTTGAACCTTTACCAATCCTCATTGGTTTTGCATTCTTGATACCTTCATTTATCTTTGGATCTCAGATCCAAAAAGAAATGAGATCAAAATAAACCAAGAAAGTTTTGAGTGACAAATGTCGCGTCTTACGTTAATCGGAGATAAAACCACTTGAGATTATAGATAAAAGGATTAAATGATTCGCATGGTTGGCGACATGCATTTAATCCTTTTTTAAATCAAACAACGTCAGGTTTTCTTTTTCAAGTAACGCTTGGACTTCATAAAGATCATATATCTTATGTTCAATGCAGTAACGTATAGCTAAATCAAACTTGGATCCACTGGTAAGAATATATCCTGCTCTTTTAATTAGTGATTTAGATTCTTTGGCATCTAAATGAAGGGCTAACGCTAGTGTACACACAACCTTTTTACTCGGTCGATACGATGGATCGCTGATCAGTTTAGAGAATAACTTACGGTCCATCAATGCTCGTTTATAGACAGTAGGACTATCCAGTTTCTTTTCTCTCATGAAGAAAAGCAGTAAATCCACAAAAGATGATTTCTTTAACTTTTGAATATAGGTCTTTAATGATTCCATGATTCCATTATAAACATTGTCGCTTGCCTAGCGACCTCTTAAGAATTCTAAGCTTTAGGATATGAGTGGAGGTAATCAAGATGGGAATCTATGATGCTTGGGATCGGATAAGGGTTGGGAAAGGAATTGAAACAAAGTTACTCAAGAATGGGGAAGGTCACGCTGAGTTGTTAGGCCTCTATCAAAAGTGGCTTAACGCGATCTTTGATGTGAAGTGGCCGGGATACTATGCAAAAAACGTATCGATGATGTTCATCTATAAAGATGTTCGTTATGTCCTTGATAGAGAGGAATTTGATGCGTTTGTCATCAAAGACGGAAGAGAAGGACCCTTAGAAAGACAATACGATAGAAAGGTTGATCACGCGAGGTTTGAAGCGTTACTATGCCAAGTCGTGTATCCAGACTTAATCAAAATAGGTATTACAGATGACGATATTGTTCAAACGGGATCACTTGATTAGATTAATTTAAGAAATGGATCATCAGGTTTAAACACACGGACTGCCCATCTCTATGATCATTGGATAAATTAATTTTTATTTTTAATCATAATACTTTGATTGCATTTTGTTAACCTACACTATATTATAGATGTAGGTTAATTATGATTCCATCCATTC
>JACCDP010440677.1_pt1 | contig 40604 bp, 62 predicted proteins | sample 7445841 | NCBI WGS metagenome assembly JACCDP01 (sample SAMN15323441, study PRJNA562643) | freshwater metagenome | isolation source: river surface water | place: USA:Blue River Watershed | collected 2017-08-17 | reverse complement strand
TATTTTTCTTTTGTTACCCTAAAGATAACAAACAGAATAACGCTCAGTTTAAAAAAGAACAAAGCCATTTCTTTTGTTAGATCATTTCCAAGTGGACCGAGCGCAAATAAAACACCCGCAACCAAAGTAGCGAAATATCCGATAACAAGTTCTTCACGATTAATTTTCATTTTTTTAAAACAATTACAGAAACTCAAGGATTTGTTGCAGTTCTACAACATTTAACGTCCGATTATCACCATACATCTTAAACCATCGGTCTCCATCTTTAGATCGTTCGATGGTTCCAATCCATTCCGGTTCATCACCATATTCATTATGACGAAAAACCCGTCCATTTTTATCACACACAAGCCAAGTTTTCATCGTGGATATACCTTATCAGACTTTTAGAAAAAGTCAATCACTTTTTAGAAATGATATTGTAAGGATAAATCTTGGCACCATCCAACAAACTGCCTTTACAAGTCAGCACCGAATCAGGCGACCACGGAACACGTTGTCCATAAATCTCCGGTTCATCGGTTCCTTGGTCGCCGTCCAATACTTTGGACCAACGATCACCACAACACTCACAGTCACATCCATCTGCAACACCATCGAAGTAGATTCCAACACGTTGTGCCAGTTCATTGGCTTCATCAGCACAATTGGCCTGAATGATAACACTCACATCCACCGTATCGTCAATCGTGAACAAACCACCGCTGTTGTTTTGATGAAAAGTGAACCACTTGAGTTTGGAAACGGACATATCGTTAGTATTCATTGTGGGTAATACTGTATCAGCTTTTTTCAGGAAGTCAACAACTTTTTCTAAAAACTTTGATTCATACTAGGCGAATCACACCCAAACCAGTTTTGGCTTGTCGTTCGGAATCTACTAGACAATCTGGTTAAAAAGTTTCGGGAAATCTACTTCTTGAACCTATGTTTTCTTTGATCAAGTAACATAAAACTTGTTAAGGACAAACTCAATCTTTTCCAAGAATACTGAACTCGTAACCCTCAGTGCCAAAGATGTCATCGTGATCCATTTGGATCTCAGTCATCAAACTATCCAACTTGTTCCAAGTATCATCAATCACATCCTTGTTAGATTTGGCATCAAGATTCTCAGCCCATTCAGCAAGATTCTTGAATGCGTCAACAAGGTTCTTCTTATCGTATTTGTATTTCATATAATTCAATCATCCTCCTCATCCTCATCATCCATCAACTCTTGAGCGTATTCATATCCCTCCCAGTTGTCTACACCAGCTGCCGCCAGACAATTCAAGAAGTCTTGATCTCGCTTCAGTTCTTCATATTCTTCCATCGTAATTGTAATAGTCAATTCTTTACTCATATTGTTTTATTTCTTGATAAAGTTATCGTATTCTTCCCAATAATTTGAAAAGGTATGCTTTAGCTTCGCAAAGTTATTTCCATCGGCAAGATGTGCAAGTTTGGCAAGTTGTTGGACAAAACTACCACCGTACTTTGCCATTGCATCCAGAATTGCGTAATCGTGATCGGTTTTCATGTTACTTATTGTCCGTAATGTTCTTAAGGGTGTTGTTTGTCTTCAAGAGGTAATTGCTCAGTAAATATATACCAAACATCTGCCAATATCCAATGGGTTTCAACCCAAACATGTCAGGCATTACATTGTTCCATATCCACATCATGATGGCGTTGACAACAAACAAACCAATCATGTATCCAATCAGAGTAGTAGTTTTATCTTTCATCGTGTTTATATCGTATATTGGGTTGACTCAAAAGTCAACATTAAAATGAGTCGTGCACAACTTTAATTCTCGTAGAATCCGTTTCTGGAATTTCTATCTTGGCACGCAAATAGGTGGTTTTTTGAATCACAAGTGGTGCAACATACAGTTTAGAACGTTCATTTGGCTCTGATCCATCCAATGTGTATCGAATCGGAAGTCCATCAATAAATGGCACCAACGTCACTTGTGAAGACTCAGATATTTCTACCAATCCATCGCTGTTGTAGAAACTCTCAATTTCTTGACCGTTAACCAACAGTTTGATCGTTCTTTTAAACTTCAAGTTAAATATAACCGTGATTTTACCCGATTGAACTACATATTGTCCCACGTCTCCCTCTACAACAGAATCTAGTTTGAAAAAGTTGTTGGTACCCACTGTCAACGTTTGACCGTCTTTGTACCAGTGAAAGTAATTGCCAGATAGATTAGACTGCAATACCACCGAAAATCCCTCAATAACTGTGAATTCATTGGTGGCAAGTATTGTTGATTTAGATACCCGATTCACATTTGGTTGATCACCACATAGATGGTTATATCCAATAAAGCAAAACAATACCACAATCTTCAATAAGTTATTCATAGTTCAATCCAATAGTTCGTCCTTGTGTATAATTGAATATACCGTCATTGCATCTCTTTCATTCAAACAAATGTGTCCTTCCAACAAGTACGCTTGTTGACCCTTACGGATCTCTTTGCCTTGTCGGAAGGACACCATGTCCTCACCAGCAATAAATGGTCCGTTTGCACGTCCATTCAACTGGTCCTTGGTTAATGTACGGACTTTAGGCATTGTTCTTTTCCACAGCAAGGTGGATCACAAACAATGCACTAATGTTCGCCATCGTAAGCGATCCACATGCATTAGCAAAGTCCTTGTTGTACATTTCCCACGCACTCATCGCCATGTTAACAGCGAAGTTAACCAGAATCAACATAAGAAACCAGTTTCTCTTGATGGCGGTGGTCAACTTCTTGTAGTCAGTCTTAACCGTCTGACTTTCGGTAGTAGTAGTGTTTTGTTCCATAGTATGTCTCCTTTGACGACACCACTATATACTGTGGTGAGAGCTTTGTCAAGCCTCAACGGCTGACATATCGAAGGGTAAGATCCAAAATCGATGCACGGTCGTTATAATCGACAAAGTGAACGTTTGGCAAATGGGTATTGATAGCATCCTTCACAAGGTCATCAACCTTCTTCGCCTCTTCATAGGTCTGATAACGTCCTTCTTGGTTGTATGGCTTATCCCGGCGTTCCAAGTAGATGTTCAAACTCGGGTATTGAGACTCATACTTGTGCATGATCTGAAGAAGGTGTTGTCCCAACTTCATTTCAGGATAGTAATAGTCAGCATACACCGCCGAAAGAATCAACGGACTGTCAGTTACGACGTTCTTGATACCGTTGTTGAGAAACCGATACTCATACTGCATCTGTTTGCCAAACAGATACACTTGGTCAAAGGTGGTAACCTTACGTTTTTGAGTTGCCCAACTCTTAACGTACTCAGTAATCAATTCAACAGATACATGTCGAATCTTGAGTTCACTGAACAACCAAGCGGCGGTGGTGCTTTTTCCTGATCCGGGTCCGGCAAGTAAGTTGATTCTCATAGATATTTGTCCTTCTACTATAGCAAAAACCCCGCCAGATTTCTCTAGCGGGGTTTTATTAGTGGTCTTTATTTACTTGTTGGTACTTCCAATGTTAATGAATGGCACCACTCCACCACCATTATACACCGGCAACTTTCCATCCCACCTTTGAAGTGCCTCGTACTGTACAAGAGCCGGCGTCAAACTCTGAGCCAACACAAGATTGGCCTTTGCCTGAGCCTCTGCCTTGAGGGCAATACTCTTTGCCTCACCCTCAGCCTTGGCAATGTTACTCTCCTTTTCACCACGGGCCTTCTCAATCACCTGATCTGCCTCAGCCTTACTCTGCTTCACCTTGGTCTCCGCCTCAATTGCCCTCTGACTGGCCTCAAGAACTGCGTTGATTCGTGCCTGAACACTTTGATCAACACGAAGTCCTCCGTGGAAACTGATCAACTCAAACTTGAACCCCTTGGGTCCAAGTTGTGCGTTAAGATTGCTCTTAACATTGTCGAGAAGATACTGCTTCTTCTCGCCAAAGATATCACTTGCCTTCATGGTACTAGCCACACGGTTGAATGCGTTATTAATCTCATTTCGCATAAATCCGTGTGTGATAACCTCCGGATCCTGTCGAAACTCAACAAAGATCTGAGGAACCTTGTCTGCCAAAAAGGTGTAGGCCAGAGCAATATCAGCATTCACCACAGCACCTTCGATGCTGTTGAAGGTCACACTGTCATCACCGGGGCTTTCCTTGGTCCCACGTTCACGATCCCAAACAGCATTCTGCATAAAGGTTGGGAACTTGTAGATGTCCTCAGTGAGCGGATTGTAGAACACACCACCAGTAACCAACGGAAAGTCATTGACCCCCTTCTGGCTACCCCACTGGTTCACCTTGATGCCAACGTACCCCGGTTCAACCCGATCACAACCAGTAAAGGTTGCAATAGCGAGGATACCAGCCATTAGACTAACGATCTTATTCTTCATTTTTTTGCTTTATTTTTTATTTTAGTTAACACCCGACAGTTGTGACTTTACATCATTAAGTTCAATTGTCAATGCCGAAATTTTGTATTCCAGCGATTTGATCTTTTGTTCCAAACGAATCTTGGTGAATTCTTTTTCACCAAGTTTCAACAGATCTTCATACTTTTCTTTGTAATGAAGTTGAGTCCACCCATCATTGTATGGGCTTTCAGCCTCCATCTTACAGGTTGCCAAAGTCGATTGATAATCACTCATTGTTGTTTTCGTTCTTGAGGTTCTTGACCAACTTGGTCACGTCACTTTTTAAGATTAACACCGTTCCAACGAAAAGTCCAGCGAAAAGTGTGGACCCGATAAGATTTGCAATATCACTCTTTTGGTTGACCAACGAAGCGGACAAATTGAAAATGTACGCCATCACAGCCATCACAACAAAGTACTTGGCACAATACTTGACGATGTTTTTATTACTAAACATATATTAACTCTCCTTGATATAAAGTTCTGGAATATCCACGGTCAATGGAATAACTACATCTTCCAATGGTTCCTCAGATTCGGATGCACCATAATGGCCGTGGTGTGTGTTAGGAATAGGCAGATACTCGGTAGTCCAATGTTCACGACATTCCTTGGCAGTCTTCTTCAATGGTGGAAGTTCATTGCCATCTATATCGTATACAATGATATACTGAAAACTATTATCATAGGTACAATCGTTGTATTCGCTATGAACTGTGATTACCATTGTAGTTGCCTCAGGAGGATAATACTTCTTGGCAAATGCAATGTGTGTACTATATTTTTGTGTATTAGGAACGTAACCAATCTTGGCTAGATCCTGTAATGTTGCTCTACGATATGTGCTCATAATTATTTATTAAAGTTAAGTCCCTCTGCCAATCCAATATATCCCGTCTTGGACGAATAAATGTACACTGAGTCGGAATGGTGTTTGTGATTCATTCCAGCACGAATTGCATCGTTGATGTTAGCAAATGTTTTACGACATCCTGCTTCACAACGTTCATTGTCGGCATGAAAACTTCCATAGATTTTTTCATGTCCACACTTCCAACCAAATGTTTCTTTACTCCGGGGCATATTTTTAATACTTTAGAACGTCATTGCGGGTAAGAGACAGATGTTCATATTCATCACCATATATGTCTTCATGGATACACTGAACATCACCAAATAGTTCAATGAGTGATTCAAGCAGTGGATTTTCCACGTACTCTTTCGTTTTATTATCCCACTCCCGTTCAACTTCTTCACCATCAATGATAAGATTCATATCTTCATATCCAATATAGAATGAGGTAGCACCACCATCATTAAACTCATGGTTGTTAACATACATCTCAATGCTATCCAACTTGGGGTTGTCAACAAAGATCTTCTTCAGTTCAGCCCTAAACTCATTTCGGAGTTCAGACTTGGCTTCGTTGAGTTGATTCCGAAGTTCTTCAATTTTCTTAAGTGATTTCTTCATATTATTAATCTCCAATTACATTTTTGATACTACCATCATAACTTGCTTCTGTCAACTTAGATTTTACACGATTCCTACGACCTTCATCAATCTTGACAAAGCTGGGAGGATGTGACATTCCATTCTGCATCCACGGTTGAAATGACATTTCTGCCAGATAATCTTGTGCCGATGGAATAAACTTGTTGGCAAAGTCTTCCAAACAATGTTGTTCGCCAATATCACGCACACTCACAGTTCTTCCATCGTTGTTGATGATCGTCGGAAAACGATGATCACTGGTTTCAGGACCACTGTTGGCAAATTTCACCCGTTCCAGAATGTTGCTGAGAAACCAACTGTTGTGGGTCAATGCTCGATGACGATTGTCTGCCATTGCTCCCTTACTACAATCCATAAAGGAGTGAATGGGTTCGTAATCTTCTGGCTTACCGCCAAACTTACGAGCAGAACTCTGAGCGTGAATGATTGGCTTTGACATAGTATTACTTCTTGTAAAGGGGAATCTTCAACTTAGAAGGAACAAAGGTGCCATCATTGGCAACAATGTTCTTCATGATCTCGACGAGACGTTCGTCGTCATCCGGGTATGCGTCGTTAAAATACTCAACATGACGAGAATCTTCACCGATATAGTTTCCGGTATATCCAGCTTCACCAAACCATCCATCGCCCTTCTCAAAGTACACCTCAATCAGTTGCAACTGCTTTTTGCTAAAGATCTTATTTAGACCGTTGGACAACGTATCGCCTTCTTCAATCCTCTCACCAATTTCAGTACCTTCGCCACCGTAATTAATATCACTGACACAGGTGTTATTGTTGAGATTAGTACAACTCATAAACAATCCACCGAGAGCACAAACACTACACGTTTCGATTGTACGATCAGCAAACAACTTCTGCACTGAGTCCGTTTCGTGGATTTCATCGATTCCACCTCGAATGTTCCAATTAGCATCAACCCACGTTCCGGATTCAGGGATGTAACGTTTGGCCTTGATTTGTGCCAGAACGTCTTTCGCAATCATAACCCTCTTTTCAGCCTTGGTTGCCTTCTTGAAGGCAGCATTGGACTTACGAAGAGACTCGTTGATCTTTTCCACAGTCTTGGTATTCTTCATATAACTTGTAATTTAATGTTTGTGGTTTAGGCGATCACCGGAAGATCCTTGAAATACTTGGCAGCACGACCAACCATATTCACGTACACCTTTTCGACACGGTGAGGAACAGTGACCTTATCACCCCATCCATTCTCAGCACGACCAAAAGCAATGGTGTATGCCTTCTTCTTGTCGAAACGATCACCCGCCTTGATGTGAGTGTAACTCCATCCGATTCGGACAGAACCGTCAATCACAGTGGCGACAACAAGACCGCGAGGTTGACCATCACGATCACGAACGAATTGAGTCAGAGTAGTATCCTTCATATGTTTTTTATTTTTTATGTTTCAGTTTACGAGTTCATCGTACCACCTAGGCACAGAAAGTCAAGGAGTTTCGTCTGAAAAAATATCTTCGAACTTGAAATCCATTTTATGGACAGTTCCATCTTGGCCCGTCATCATCACACGGCAATGATTGTCTGACAACGCAAACAAGAATTGGCAATATATTTTTGTATCGTTCCACCCTAGATAATAGACTTTTTGTCCTTTTTTGAATGATTTGGTTGGTGTGTCTTCGCCAAGATCTAGGGAATACGTGCACTCTTTGCACCATCCAATTCCGTCTCCTGGCTTTGGGTTTTTAACATCACTGTTTACTTCTATGAAAGAAATCTTGCCTTTCTTTTCACGACAGTGTTCACAAAAATACTTTGTGGGTTTGTCGTAACTAACCTTGTAAAGACTGGTGTCGCTGTACCGGACTCTTCCTACCAATGTAACCGTCATACGTTATATTCCTTTCCGTCAAAATATGCTTTGCATCCCAAAACAACGTCGATTTGAACCACCTTGACTTTGCTTTCCTCAAACATGGTGAACGTGGCATTATCATGTCCCTTCCACTGATCACGTTGATGCATGTCACAGATGTCACTGAACTGTTTGTGGACGTACACTTCCTTGATGCCAGATTGAATTATACCCCTGGCACAATCCGCACATGGAAGTGCGTTGGTATAAAGAATGGCACCATCAGTACAGATTCCATACTTTGCGGCCGCATACAACGCATTGCGTTCGCCGTGTTCGTACCACTTATACTTTTCGGGTCTTTGTGATCGAGCCTCTATTGCGTCATTTACGCCGATTGGCAGACCATTGTAACCGGTAGACAGAATTCTTTTGTCTTTAACTAGGATTGCACCGATTTTGGTGCGTGGATCTTTGCTTTTGCTGGCAATCCAGTATACACCTTGAAGAAACCATGGATTCCATTCCGGAGGGGAATAATTTGTAAATTCAACCATGATTCGACCATAACCTTATAACAAGTTAGTGTCGAGATATATTAATCATCACAATCACACTTACATTTCTTTTTGGAAGACTTTTCAGATGCGTATTTGACACCCATGATTGTTCCAACAATGCTGAAACTATTGGTTAGTAAAATACCAAACATGTTGCTCCATGCGGTTTCAATGACTTTGTTGTCGATACCCAACCATAGACTAGATACGAACATACATGAGGTTATGACACCCACACCGCAAATGATCCACAATGCAACTTTAACGATAGAACTAATCAATTCGACCTGAGTCTTTTTTTGTGCAGTTTCCAGATCATCAAGTGCTAGATTTTTGGCTGTTTCTGCAGTGTCGAGTGATGTTCGTAGACGTTTCTTTATTTCTTCGTTTTCGGCTTGAGCCTTACGAAGTTCTATATTTTGATGTTGTACATCTTTATTGAAATCAATTCGTTTACGACGACTTTCAGCATCTCTTGCAAGTGCGTCTTTCAAATACGCATCAAATTCTTCATCACCTGTGAACGCAATAACTTTGAGAATATGACCTTCCAAACAAATTTCGTTGTCACGGTAATATTCAAGTAGTTGTTTACGTGTGGATTCATCGATTTTAATCATTTGTAAACTTTAAAGGAAAGGGTTCTATTTGCGTATCCGTCAAAATCTTGTTTGAACTTCATCAATCGTGGTTCGATATCATCCGATTTGATCATCCAGAATTGTGCACCAGCTTTCATGGCTTTTGCTTGTTCAATTTCGTCATCGCTGGACGATATGATTCCTATTACAACGTTGTCTCCGTATTCAAAGTTGATCTTTCTGATTAGTTCGATTCCATCAAAAGAAGATCCTATAATGTTTAAGTCTACAAATACACAATCAGGACGTTTTCTGGTTTTTGCAACAATCTCCTTGAAATGTTCTTCTGCTTTTTCTGCACTGTTTAATGATTTTAGTGATAAGGTGATGTCCAATAAATTGCATGCATCTTCAAAAATAAGATGAAACAGATTTTCGTCATCGACCAATAATATGGAGTTGATCATAGAGTTATTACGAGTTTAGTTCCTTGGGTTTGTTGTTCACAACTCACGGAAAAACCGTGTTCTTTTAAAATTTCTATACAAATATTCAATCCCAAACCACTTCCAGACTCTTTTTGACCCATTTTACGAGTATAGGGTTTGGAAAGATATTCGAATTCTTCACAGCTCATTCCTCTGCCATTATCTTGAACAACCAAGAAACCATCTTCCATGTATATTTTTACATACTTTGTAGGGCTGTCATTATACTTTAGTCCATTTCTAATTAAATTGTCAATTGCAGTACAAAACAATGATTCATTAACTTCAATTGTAACCAAATCATCAATGATTACTTGACTAATATAAGCAGTGTGTTTCAAGTATTCTGTCAAAATTACTTTTAAATCACACTGTGTTGTTTCCAATTTTGAATGTGGTTTTACTAAATTGGTGAATTCGTATACGCCTTTGTATACTTTTTGAGTGTGTGCAAGTCCTTCTTTGAGAAGTTTTAATGGATATTCCAACTTGTACTGTTCAATAACTTCAGGTGTTAATCTTCTTTCCAATGATGAAACTCCACGTGGAATGTAAGTATTAATACCACTATGCATATCGTGACGTAGTATTTTTGCAGCATGTTCAAGATACGCATTCTTTCTATCTATTTCATTCTTGGCCTGAATAATTTCAGTGACATCTTGTCTCACCGAAATAAACCCACAAAATTCATCACTTTCATCAAATTCAGCTTTAATCCAACTCTTTACCCAATATAGATCTCCTGCTTTGTTTTTATTGACTACTGTTTCACACCACAGTTGTCGTTGTTCAATAACAACCTTGTACATGTTCTTCCAAAAACCAACATCGTGATATCCAGAATTTACAACTCTATGATCTGCTCCCAACAATTCTTCAGAGGTATATCCAGATACTTTACAAAACTTATCGTTGACGTATGTGATTCGCCCAAATCTATCTGCTTTGGATATCAAACACGTTTCAATCAACAACATTTCACGACTATCAAAATCACGTTGGATTTTAGCCATGGCTTCATGAATTGACGCAGTATTTTCAATACGTTCTGTTGTGAACGATATATCTGTGTTATTACTATTGTCGTTACTTGCCATTTGTGATTATAAATATAAAAACGAAAACAAGACAATAAAAAAACCGTGGTATATTTTACTATACCACGGTCCCCCCACGTTTCTGAACACTTATTCCCCCTTCTTAAAGCTGGTCTTCATATCTTTAAGAAGAATACTGATGTCGTCAAGACTACGAACTCGGTCCCTGTAAAGGATCTCAGTTTTGATACGTTCTTCGTCAATCAGACGAATCAAATCATTGATCTTTTGCATTGTAACGGTTGGCTTTGTTCGTTCAAATTCAGATATAGAAGTTTGTGTGTTCATTTTGATAAAAATTCTCCAAGACGTTTAGCTTTGTTACGATCCAAGATGATAGAATCGGTCCACGGTTTACCATATCGTAAAATCTGCCAACACCATCTCAATCGTTCCATAAATGGAAGCGTGTTACCATCATGTCCACGGGTAAAGAATGCAAGACAATATTCATAATCGCCATAACCATCTTCATCAACTCTTTCAACTACAATAGCATGAGTATAACAATCACACTCTACAAATAACTGTTTTTGATCCATATTAACAACAATGTCCCTTCTTCTCAGTTTCTTGTCTGATCAAACATTTTCGACCATCTCTGAGACTGTACAGTTCAAGGTACAGATCTTGTACGATATGGTCAATTTCTTTTACAATTTTTCCAATAGGTTTGTCACCTTTGATTGCGTTCAACAGTTCACTGTGTTTTCCAATTATATCGGATATCTGATCGTTCATTGTTTGTAGTAAAAAAATATAAATAGATGTTCAATCCCACAACACTTCATAATATTGAGCGAACAACTTCAACCCTTCTTTTTTACGTCGGTTGAAAGCTTTTGCTTGATCAAAATAGTTCTTCCACTCCAACTTTTCTTTTTCGGTTCGTTCACGGTTTAGATAACCCTTGAAATCACCATTATCATCACAACACGGCATAGTCAACATCTTTTCATCATCGTTCATGTACTCAAACGTCCAAATGATTTCGTCCAGTATTTCTTCCCACCGTTCAGGTGTGATGCCGTCACTGGGATATGTATGTCGAGTCATTTTCTTGAAATGCTTTAACCGTGGCAAAATAAACCGTGTGAATGTAGAATCAAGACTCCAACACTCAGAATCAGCAACACCATATCGCCATTGTTGATACTTGGTGATGAACCACTGCTTTACATCTTGATACCGATAGTATAAACGCCATCCGTATGGAAGAGTATCAAGAATCTTATCGCCCCACTTGCTGGTACGATACCAGTTATCAAAGTCATCGTCAATCTCCACCTCAGTGGGTATGTTGATGGGTATGTTGACTGACTTTATTTGAGGTATATCCGAAGCGTAATCGAAATCAAATTCTAATTGATGTGACATAACAGTAGATTAGAGGATGGGAAGTAAGATGTCAATAACTATTTTCGTCTATTGTATACCGTCAATGTATCTGTGAAAAAGTTTGTACGAAACGCATACGTCTTGATCAACGAATTCCAAACGTACTGTGCATGTTTTGATGATCGATGATACCTAGTACTGATTTTGTAATGGTTCTCCAGTGCAGTCAGATACAACATTTTGCCGAATCCACGATTACGATATCTGCTGTTAACTTGACTGACCGTTACATAGTTTTGGTGGTGAGTTACATCTATGCCAATGTATCCTTCACGTTTATCGTTGATGTACAAACAGTATTCAACTGTCACCAGTTTGTTGCCTTCATAAAAATTTTCAGTCTTTATATCGATTAACATAAAGGTTTTTTATTAAATCAACTTTGTATGTACCTATATATTGATTGACATTGGTTAAATGTCGATTTACTCTCTAAATATGAGCCCATCAAAACCATTTTATGTAAGAGGCGTCAAGTTATCGGTTCATAATTCTAATCTTGTCAGGTTTTATCACGATTCGGAAAATATTGACGAAGAACATCAGATTTTATTTGATAACATCACTCAATATCTGATGGATGAAGAATTTGTGACGGTTAAAAAATGTAGAGTAGAAATCATTTGTCAATAATTGTTATGAACCTAATTAAGTTACCTATCGGAACAAACTTCCCAAACATTGTAAATGCTGTGGTAGAAATACCTAAAGACAGTAACGCAAAATACGAATACAACCAAGACCTCAATATGTTTGTATTGGATCGATGTTTGATTAGTAGCATGCGTTATCCTGCTAGTTATGGCTTTATACCCCAAACTCTCAGTGATGATGGTGATCCATTGGATATTTTGGTTTACAATACTGTGCCTATTCTTACAGGTACACTCGTTGAATGTCGTATCGTAGGTGCACTTCAAACCTATGACTGTGGTGTTCCGGACTATAAAATCTTGGGTATTCCGTTATATAATCCTAATCAATACAACGACATAACTGATATTGACGAAGTATTTTTAGAAGTTACCGCTGACTTCTTTACTCACTATAAAAACTATAACAAAAAAACAAAACCTGTGGTGGTTGACAAGTGGATCAATCGTGAAAACGCACTATCTATTGTAAAAGAAAAACATAAAACATATAAAGTGCACGTAGATTTTACTCATAAATCGCAAGGTCAGGATTCTCGTATCCAAATTTCTTAACAAGAGATCCAGCTCTGGCATTTGCTTCATCTTCGATTTCACCGCCAACATCCTGAACGGGTTGGTTTAATCTACCATCTTCGTTTTGTTTATGGTGTACAAACTCATGCGCAATGCTTCTCAAAACATCAGCCATCCCTCTATTTTTTACATAGACTTTGATGTCGTAGTTTTCAGGATTGTAGAACGCATATGTTTTTAATGAGTCGTCACGTTCCATGACAAGATGGACCTTAAATGGTTTGTTGAAACCAAGTTCACGCTTTACAAACTGAATAAACTTAGCTACGGCTAATTTCTTTTTATTTGGCTTTTTCACTCAGTATAAATATTACTTGGTACTCAGAAATTCCTCTATTTTTTCCATTACCAAATCAATATTCTGAATGTTGGGGTCTACATTGATACGGTTTTTACGATGAAATTCATGCGTTGGATATCTAACTTCTCCAGCTATGTGTTCGTTTTCGTAAATCACATTCTTCTTTAATCCTTCTGCACATACCGTAATTGATGTAGAGTTGCCAATATGAACTTTGGCACCATTGATCACCTCACAAATATCCAAGAGGTTTGTATAATCCTTCCACGCAACAAGTTTGCCAGTATGTTCGACAAACGATTGGTATTCAGATGATGTACCCAAAAACAATATGTCTTTGTGGTGTTTCTCCACAACTTGTTTCCACGGAAACATAGGATGATTACGTCTAGGAACTCTTATTGTTGTGATTGGATATTCTTTTTTGATATTGCTATACAACCACGGTGTATATGCATCTTGTTTATCGACTGTAAACCCACATACTTTTACTGGCAAGTCTGAGAAATTAAGTTCGGTATTTATAAATATTTCTTTACGAAAGTTGTTCAGATTGTAGTCAATGTATACAGGGTTACCAAATACAATCTGATGAAGATACGGTTGTCGTTCTAACAATGGACGTATAAACAGATAATCCCTATAGGTAAACTTTCTATTGGGATTTGCTAAAAGTTCTGTATGTGGATCAAACGTTACACGTAAATCATTATCCAGATACAAATTGGCCATAGGTACTCGACTTATTGCTTTCAACCCATACAACAAGTCTCCTATCTCTCCAGAGTGATAAAATGTAGGTATCATCAATTGCGTTCTATATAGTTGTTTTCTATTAGTTTCGTTCTTACTTCTGGATTTGTTAGATCATATTCAAGATGTGATTCGCCGTTAAGAAGTATTTTCAAAAACTTTGCATCATTCCAATTACACACTGGAAAGTAATGCCATTCACGTTTGTGTAAAATAATTCGTCGATACGAATCGTTGATTACATACTCTACAGTTGTATTTTTCAAATCTTGATCATTCAAAAACAAACACAATACGTTATTTTCAACAATTGGAACTGCCCACGATAGTACAGAATTTTTGCTGTTACATGCACAATACTTTGCACCTATCAGTCCTTCTTTTCGAATGTTGTCTGGATTTTTATAGAATGCTGTCTTATTATCCATGAAAAAGAATTTGGTTAGTTCTTCCACAAGATACAAATCAGGATAGTATTCTGTGAACTTTTCCAGAAACTTAGTTTCATCATACTTCAAATCATCATAACTATAATGGTGTAAATTGAATGCGAAATAGAAACCGATTGGATGATCATGTATGTTTGTATACGCTACACAACTGTGGTTTTTAAGTATTTCAACGTTGTTGTCAAAAAACTTAAAGTCTTCTACTTCTGAGTCATACTCCAAATAGTGTCCGTATTTGTATCCCGCCATTTTTGCAAATCCGAATCCAAACAATACGAGTTTATATACTGGAAGTAACGTTGTATATGTTCTACGCACATCTTTTGATCTTATTACGGCGCCCGGCATACACGTATTCCATGCCAAAAACTTATACTTATCATCGTATAAAATCTTGTTTTCTTCATCGTAAACATAGTATTTACACTTCTTGACAATATCATTGGGTGTAACCGAATGTGTAATCAACAAAATATCTTTCTTGGCAGAATGAAGTTGGTTGATCAATTTACGTAACAACTCCTCACGTTCTACATCAGGAGTATATGCTGATACAATGTATACTTCGTCACTCATATTGTTTTGCTAGTTCTGCACATTGTGTCGATCTGTCTTTCAAATATCGCGCGGGTGATCCTACATAAATCTTATACGGCCAAGTATCTTCCTTGAGTAATGTCATTGATCCCAACGCACATCCTTCAGCTAATTGCGCTCCGGGTAATAGAACCGATCCACATCCTACAACCACATACTTATCAATAAATACAGGTATACTTGTGACATTAGTATGTTTGGAATCGACCATAGGACTGATCATGTATTCACCTGAAAAGTCATCTGTTGAGGAATACACCGAAACTCTGGATGATAATACCGAAAAGTCTCCAATGAATATATTGGCTTTACCAATCAATGAAGTGTAACATGCAATATGAACTCGGTTTCCAATGTTAATACCTCCATCACCAGCACTCAATATACAGAAGTCATCAATACGAACATTGTTTCCAATAGAAATGTTCTTTGCGTTGTAAATTGATGCTTTGTCTGAAATCAATACGTTCTTACCATACGAGTTCAGACCAAGACTCTGTAGTTGTTGTTCAGTTAGAAACGCCATATGGGTTAGTGTAAATAGGGAACTTGCTTAGATCAGGATAAGGCATTTCCAAGTCATCATTGTGTTTGGGTGTTTTATCCAGATTGTAGAATTGGTTCATCAACAACAATCCTCTTGCTGCCAACTCTGGCATCATATAAAAGTTCCAACCCAACATATCAAAATTATCATCGTGATACGAACACTCACGTCGTCCACTATATCGGGCACGTTTGAACCAAAGATATGCCTCATGATTGTCAGTCAAAATAGCACCACCTTTACTCAATTTGAATGTTTTGTATGGTCCTGTAAATGAAATGCACATGTGAGTATTGGGAATGTACATGTTGCACGTAAACCTCAAGGCACTGTCCCAGACCTTGGTAGGCTTGAGTTGATATGCTCCCTTGATGGTTTTACCTTCTACTGGTTCAAAGTTCACCTTGCCACCAGCATGAATGATTTCACATGGCACAGATGGATATGTTCGACACGGAATTGTGATTTCCTGTCCACAAATCTTTTCGTACATTAGTGCCAAAAAGATTCCGTTACTTGCATTATCTACAGTAACAACGTATGGTGCTCCTGTATATGTTGCTAATTCCTTTTCAAAGTCTTCTGTTATTTTATAAACTCCATTTGCCATAATCAGTAATAGTTTTTGTATGGGTGTTGAATTGTTCCGTTTTGAATCCAAGGCGAACATTTATAGTCATATCCCAATAAATGAAATTGTACGGTTAAATTGCCATCTCCTACACACGAAATGATACTTTCCTTAGATAGTGTTTCTTGATACTTACGAAGATTGTTGATGATGGTATCAAAGTTGTCAACGAAAATACTTGTTCTAAATATTGATCCACCACACATTCCATAATGCCAATTGAATTCTTTGTTAACAGTTCTAGTGATAAATCCTATCAAGTATGAGTCCAATCTAGCAATACATGGTCCTACAACGTCAAAATCTTCTGTGATTTGAAATGGTTTTCGTACATACACATCATCTTCCATGATCAACATGTAATCGGTTTTACACAATTCACATGCGTCTTTGATACGAGTGTAGTAGTTAACAAACATATCAACATTAGCACGCCAATATGCGTTGTCTCCAGTTCCGTAGTTTCTTACATCGGAACGTCGGTAATAACAGTATTCGGATGCGTATTCTGAAAAGTCATCACCATTATCGGAATAAATGACGTATGGAGATGTTGGAAAGTGCTCTCGAAAGCTACTATATGCAAACTGAAATGCCTTTTTGTTATAGTAGGATTGGTGATATACGCCGAGAGTTTTCATTTGTAACATCAAATAGAAAAAGAATCTGGACTTGCCCGGTCCACATGGAGTTTTACGGAACTTACCCGTTGGCTATTTACTGATTCTAAACCAATTGAATCTTATTCTTTAGTTCTGTTGGAATGAACTCTTCGTTCACATTACCGCATGATGTACAGTAAAAAGTGGGAATTGGAAGATATGCGTCTCTTCCCTCTGGGTTGACTAATGCACTGACCTTTCGTAGGAATACTCCTTGATTGAAAGTGACATTATCACACTTTTCACATTTGACTTCACTTGTTTGTTTAACGTCCACGCCGGGACCACGTAACTGTGTTTGATTCATTATTTTTCTTTCTGTTTTAGAATTTCTCTTACCATACGTTTGATTGTATGTTTGAGTTTCTTTAACTTAACTTGTTTTGCGTTAAGAAAAGCTTGATCAACAATATCCATATATTATCCCAATGTCAATAGGTATTTCAACTTATTGAGTTCGCCAACCATTTCATCACGTATATTCAACAAATCGGTATCTGTTTCAGACTTCAACGACTTTGGTAACTCATTTGTTAGAAAATCAATGACACTATCAATAAACTCATTGGGCTTTTTATCTGTGATGTTGGAAAGATTAATCTCAAATCCACCTTTACTTGCAACCTTGCCATATTTTCCCATGAACGTCTCGACAAATTGATCCATTAGACCGTCAAGAGTGTCATATGCCTGACCAAATGCTTGATGTTCAGCATAACTATCGGTTTGCCAATGATAAACATGAAGCTGATGTGTGGTTGTCAATAATACTTGTACAAAGTTCATAATGTGAATAAATAGGTGTACGATTCTAAATGTGACGCTAAATTGTTGTAGTTTATACCCCACTTTTTATATTTATAACCGATATGGCACAGATACAAACATTTCCCTTTTCAAAACTTATTGACCCCGTTGATCTTAAGTCATCTCGTATAACTGCATCTGAAATCACTAGCAATATTTCAAGTGCGTCAACTACACCAGAGACACGATCAAAAACCAAAACATTCAATGGTAGTTTGTACCAAGACGTACAAACATCACCAAAGAACGTATACTATGGTCCTGACATTGTGTTGGATCTTCCGGTGACCTCTGCAATCGCTCTATTGGGTGCTGAACGTGAACTACACGTACAGGTCAGCGGTTATCCATCTGACGAATTTATTTATCAGTGGTATCGTAATGGTAGTACTTTTAATGGTGATGCAAATAGAACCATCAGTACAAACACATCCGGTTCTGTTTTGACAATTGTAAGTGCATCTTTGTTTGACAATGATGATCTTTACAAACTTAGAATAACCAATCCATATAACGATCCAGCCGGTTCTGGTAACTATATTGAAAGCACCACAACAAGAATTTATACCAACGTTGAGTTGTATCACCCACAAGTATTGTTTACTCTAGTAGGTGCTATCGAACAAGAAGCTGGTGATACAAACCCATAATACTGTACAGAATTTAAAACAATATGAAAGTTCAAATCAACTCAAAACTTAGTCGTCATATTACATCTTCGTTGGAATCGATGCGTTTCATCGTTACCAAAAGTCCAACAAACTCAGGTTCAAGTGCATCGGGATATCAATCGGTTCTCGCTACATATGAAAGTGGTTCATATGAAAGTGACAAAAACTACGCAGTTGCTACCATCTCGGGTCTCACTCCAAATACCAGATACTATTATTGGTTGTATCACGATGTTACCGATGAATATATCCAGTATACCAACAACACACAAGGATATGGATTGTCATATCTAGGTACTTTCAAAACATATCCTGTAAGTTCTTCAGCATACAGTTTCAGTGCAAGTTTTGGTAGTTGTCAACAAAGTTTGACCACTGCTACTATTTTTGACAAAATTAGTAACTACGCTCCAAACGTGTTTCTCCACATGGGCGATCTTCATTATTGGGACGGTACATTGGAACCAGACAGTCAAGAAAACTATGAAGACGCAAATGAAACAACAATTGCGTCTGGCTCAGTCTACTATGAACCTGGCACATCAACCTATTATAGCGGATCATCACCCAACTATCTTCCCAAGATGTTGAGAACTACAGCGTTTGACTATGTATGGGACGATCACGATTATGGTGAAAACAATTCAGACGCAGGTCACATTGACAAAGCACATGCATCAGCAGCATATCGTCTCATGTTTCCACACTATCCATTGAGTGCTTCATTGGAAACCTATACGTCTGGTTCAACCGAACTTCAACATCAACCAATTTATCACACATTCAAGATTGGTAGAATTAAGTTTATTGTTACCGATAACCGTTCCCAAAGACTGCCATATTCAAACACAGACGATGATAGTAAGTATGTGTGGGCACCAGAACAAGAAACTTGGTTTAAAGCCCAACTAACTGACACAACCTGTCCTGTTAAAGTTTGGATTAGTAGTTTCGCATGGGAAAGTGATGATAATATTGCTGCATATGACGGCGATGATGGTTGGGAAAAGTATACCACTTATCGTAGAAAGATTGCACACTATATTAGTCAAAACAGCGGATCAATTGGTAAATTGATTGTTCTCAGTGGAGATGCTCATATGACTGCTATTGACGATGGTACTCTTTCTCCATGGTACAGTGGAAGTCGTCCAAATCCACCTATGACAATTTATCATTCTGCTCCATTGGATCAGGGTGGAAGTCGTAAAGGTGGACCATACATTTTGGATGGTGCTGATATTTGGAATAATAGTAGTATTTCAGTACGTCAAGATAATGCTTCCTACAATACCTATATTAGCAACTTAAGTTCATCATACACTACAGCAAACAACCGTTATGGTTGTATGGAGGTATATGATGATCTAACCAACATTACTATGTCATTGTACTCACGTAGTGGAAATACCGCACTAACTTCAAGTGCTGGTGATTATAGATTTCCATCAGTTAACGGTGAATACAAAAAGTATCGTATGGTATTCAATACGTCAGGATATTCCGTTGGTTCTGGTGGTTCAGTGGTTCAAACATCCACACTAGCATCATTCTAACAAATTACACAAAACGGAAGAGCAAACACTCTTCCGTTTTTTTATGCGCAAATGTCTATGTATTAGTTACATGAAAACAAAGTTATATCATCATCCAAACATTGAAATTCGTATGTCTAATATTCATGGATATGGAGTTTTTGCCACAGATGATATTGGACCCAATGTTATTTTGGAAGAGGTTCCATTTGTAACAATACATCAAGGAGTAGCACATGATTATGCGTTTTTATTTCCTAGAGGAGGAACTCCGTTAGAAGAAACCATTGGAGTTAAAAACGAAATAGTTTTAGCACTAGGTTATGCTTCGTTATATAATCACGCAGAGTATCCAAACGCATCATGGAAAACCGATGTATCAAACAGATTGTTTGTGTTTTTTACAAAAGACTTTATTCAAAAAAATGAAGAGATTACTGTTTATTATGGACCAGATTCGTATTGGTCTGAACATCCACACGTAAACAAACAATAAAAAACCACCGTTTTACCGGTGGTGTGATTTACTTTTTATTTAGTTGATCAAGTTTGGCTTGAAGTTGGTTCTTTATAGATCCAAGATCGATTTCTTCAGAACACTCACAACGTTTTTCGGTTTCATATACGGACTCACCGCACATTGGACACGAAGATTCTTCAATAACTTCAGTGATGCTTTCCTTGATTAGTCTTTTAAGATCATTGATGGTCATATCTTATAAATATAACCACCATAACGATTAAATCAATTAGTTGGCTCTTCGTACTGTGTTTCAAGTTGGTTCAAACGTGATTCCAACTGAGTGATATAGTCCTGCATACGAGCAATCTGATTCCACAATTTTGTGTTCGATTCAGACGTAGCCGTATTTTTTGTCTCAGATTCATGTTCCAACGCACATTCAATATGATCTGTGCCAAACAGATACTCACAGTCTACATCGAATGTTGACTTGTTGCAGTATTTACACTTCCAATTGTTCTTTGTATTCTCCAGTTCGATAGCTTGGATTCTATCCAATGTATCCAAAACCTCTTCGTCAGTTTCACAATTTACAATATCACACATCCAGTCCGTCAGACCATCTTCAGTCTTATTGGTCAATGAAGGAATGAATCGTGCCAATTCCTTTTCGATCAACAACTGGTACTGTTGTACTTGTGTCTTTTGTATGTTACGAATTGTTGCTGCATATTTGATAATAAACACTTCTTCTACCTTTAGTTTTCTCATATTATTTTCCTTTCGATTAGTGATTCAAACCACTTTCTGCCGTCTTTGGTAAACTTGTAATCCCAGTGTAGAATATACTTACTCAACAGTTCATTGACCATTGCGGTAGCATAACCACGTCTGCGGTGTTCATAAGATATATTGATGAATTCAATATAAATGATTTCTTTTTCAATGCCAATTGAATAGTACTTACAGTAACCCACACACTTGTAATGGTCTTTGATATGTCCGTATATATCACATGAATACTCATAGTGATCCATGTCATCATTATACCCCAAACATTTATGTGTGAATTTGACTCGACTCATTCAACAACAAAGAACTCATTGTACGTGTCACCTTTCTTACATAACTTATACTCCCACACATTGTATTCAAACGTTTGATAGTCTTCTCCATGTCGGATATCCCTACACAACTTCTTGAAGTTCAACTTCTTTTCGTTGTTGGTCTTGATAATCTTTGGGGTAATATTCATAGAAGGTCGTTTAACCACATGAATCGTAACAAAGCTAGATACTTCATCCACCACTCTATTAAAGTCTAACCACACCCAAGCATAACAGTTCAAATTATTCTTGCTAAGTGTAATTAGTCCATCACTACTTGTAGTGCCTTTAACCTCAACAATGTGCTCGTCGTTGATCAAAATATCATTTGTGTCACCGTTCTCCTTGGGTCTGGTCACTGAATAAATGGGGTACGGAAAATCAACGAGAATATCACGTTCCTTAATCAGGATTTTTGCCAGAGTTTCACTCACTTCACTTGAGAAGTTTGACGATTTCATCTTGAAATGGGCATTCAAGTTGTACTCGTAATCTTCCTTGCGTCGTTCAATGAACTTTTTTATATAGTTTTGTATTTCAATTTTTGTTTCAAAGTCATTCATACGAACCAAACGTATACTCATCAATTATTATAGTCAAGAAAAAACCCCCGAATTATCGGGGGTTCATTTATTTTATTCCATCGACATAAACTCCAAGGTTTTTATATCGATTGAAACACCATTCTTGGGTGGTACAAACGTCAATGTTAAACTGCCATTTTGTGACACCTTAAACGGTTTTAACAAAACGCTGAATGTATGTTTTGTCTTTGGATCTTTATTGTCTTTACGGTGTTCTCCATCCAACATACGAATACGTCCAACATTGGTTTTAACACCACCTCCGTCAGTGAGATAAATATCGATTTGATACTTTCCTGTGAAAGTGATTGGTCCTGTCGTTACATCCATCAACGCAATAGATGAATTAACAATTGCTTTGTATATGGATCCTTCTAGTTTTACTTCAATTGGAGCATTTGATATTTGTTTACCAACCCTAACTACAATATTTCGATTCACATTCATTGGTTTGGTAACGGTCAGTTTCTTATCGTAACTGATATTGTTCGTGATACCCGTCATGATGTCTTTAACACTAACTGTAATCCAAGAACCATCAATGTCAGTATACTGATAAGTTTGTTGACCCCATGGACCATCCAAGTCAGGCATTGGTTGACTATACATTGAGAAAATACGATCAATGTTTCCATGATGCATGTAGAAAATAGGATCCAATGCAGCATATCGTAGTGTCCCCATCGTTCTGTTCTTACCAATACGAGTTCCAACCCAATCATGACCATCGTTGTGAGGATTCTGTTCAAGCAATCCTTGTCCGGTGTTACGATCAATGGTGGACTTACCACCAAACTGTTCCCACGGAGCATTGAGGATCTTATAAATGTATTCGGGACTAGTGTAGTAGATTGCGTCTCGGACATGGTTTTGGGAATCTACTGTAAGTTCATTATTTGGATCCATCTTTGGCTTTAGAATAGAAGGTCCACGGTTTCCATCGTACAAAGCAGTGTTATCAAATCCAAGATTATCAGCGTTAACCATGTTTTCTTGAGTCAGATCATAACCAAACAATGGACTGGCAAGTCCTGCTTGTTCACGCAAACGAGTATTGGGAATTTCCTTGTGAGTCATCCAGTCCCAGTATGGATATGCAAACTTGGAACCGTCGATGTTGAGTTTGGTGGTGAGGATGTTGGCAAGAATACGTTCCAAGAAGTAAACGTATCCTCTATGCCATGGGAGGAAGTGCCAACTCCAGTGAACTTGTGGATTGTTATCACCGGCCTCTGTGCAGTGGTGGGCATGCTGCCTACCGTAGTTTTCCCAGTGAAGCGGACTGTCAGTGGGCATATCGTTGCGCATGTAGCCTACAGCTTTACAGAGAGTACGTAGTTCTTCGTCGGTAAGGTCATAAAAACTCTTGCGAACACGTTTTGGATCCTTGGTTGGATCAAACTTTGATTGTACCTTTTTGAGTCCACCAACTGAATTGTGGTGACTATGTTGATCTGCGTTGAGATTTAACGTTAGAATGGTTGAACCACCTAACAGTCCGGATTGTATGAAGTTACGTCTATTTGATTTCATAAATTATTGTGGTATGTCTTTCCATGTTGCTGCAATGCTATTGTCTTTTTCATGATCTGGACGATCTTTCGTAAAATAATACATAGCAATTGAGTATCTTGATATTCCTTCAGGTGTATTTAATGGGTGTGGATGTCCGTGATATGCAGTTGGTGTAGTATTAAAAATGATAACTCTATTGAAAATAGGTAGAATTGACTTTGCCATCTTTGTCATATCCGAGTTCCATATTTGTAAGTCTCCACCCCAAGATTCGTTCCAACTTTTGTTTAGATACAACAACAAATTGATTCTTCTGTATAAATTATGCCGTGGATGTTTATTGTAGTCAGCATGTACCGAGAGTTTACCACCACTATCGATTCGATGCATTCCACCGCCTTCCAACAATAGATCCGGCTCTAATGATTGAATACCAGTTAGTTTTTCTAATTTGTTAAGTACGTGTGTTGAATTCAAGTAGTTTATCAAAGTTTTTGTATTTGGTGGTATATCATTAATGTTTGCATCACACCACGGACTAAAAAACTTTTTTACTTGGTGATTTTTAGAATAGTCACTTGAATCATGTCCCCAATATTCATATTTTTGATATTCATCTACAATCTTATCTACAAAAGATACATCATTGATAAAGTTATCGATTACAATGTGTGGATATGGATCTGCGGTTTGATATTCACGGGCCATCGAATCCGTGATTTCCACACTCGCTAGTGGAGGCATTAAATGTTTTAGAGGATTGAACATAACAAATTTACATATATAGTGTCAATTCATAAGTTCAATGAATTCTTTTCTATAAACTATTTATACCCATGACTGCACAAGATTTACGTGATTTGATCCTTGAATGCTTAATGGAATCAGATGTTCCAGTTGGTGGGTTGGTTGGCCGTGTCAAGTTATCTGGCTGGGCATTTGACGAAGAACCAAATTCGTCACTACAGTCTGAATTAAACAAGATTGTAGACAAGTATGTTCGTACCCTTGACATCGACGTATTTGTATACACAAAACACATCAAGTTAAAGACACTAAATGCAACCAAAGATGCTCCAAAAGGAACTGGATCGTCTTTTATGCGTGAACTTATTCGATTTGCTGATGATAACAATTTGGTTATTGTATTGACTCCAGCAGTAAAAGGTTATGGCAGTGCTGGATTCAAAAAGACCTCAAGTTATTCAAGACTGGTTGATTTCTATAAACGTTTTGGGTTTAAAAGCAAGTATGATCGTTCAAGTTATCGTCCAAACTATCCAGAAACAATGTTTAGAGATCCAAAGTCGTCTTCTAAACCTTTAAATGAACGTAATGTCAAAGTTGGACCATACAAGTACTATGGCTTTACTGAAAAAGACGAAGACTATATTCAATCATTGGTGCATAGATACCATACTTCCGCAACCAACACTGAAAAAGATGAAATCAAAACTGAATTTGAATCACTTTATCAAAAAGTAGTTGGTACAAATCCTATCTTAAGTCACATCAACATAGACATTCCTAATTATAACAGCAAAAACACTCCAGTCATGGATTTGGTATATGGTGCTGTGTCTGGCATACCACCAGAAGATATACGTAACTATATTGAAATCACTAAAGGCGCTGGAGGCACTGGAATACCAAGCAACTATAAGCTTAAGTCACTAACACCATATATTCAAATAGAGCCAAAAGAACAGTAATGTGCTTGTTGCGCTTGATGTGCTTGCATCAGTAATGTTATAAAAAACGAATGTCAAGTTATAATAACTTATTTACTAGAGAACGATATTTATATTTGTGATACTGCTCAAAGACATACTGTTGGAAATCCAAAATCAACTTGTTGACGTTGGGTATCATTATACTGTCAAATCCAGACTAGATAGTATCATGAAAGATGGATTGAAGATCAACCAGTCACAACAACACATACTGAAAAGTAATGATTGGGCAGTTAAAGCATACGGCAAAGTTCCTATATTCATGGGCACCAAACCAATGCGTCAATACCAGAAGCCTGGTGAAGAATGGGTGTTATTGAAAGTTAATGTTAAAGGACTTGACATTGCTGCTGATTTGGGTACATTGATTGACTATGATGCGCATTTGACTGACGATGGTTTTTGGTTTGAAAACAAGTATTTCTGGTTGAATGGTACTAAGTTTAGTTATTCTGAGTTAGAAGGAAGTAGCCAACTAGACTTGAAACGGGTTATAAACCAAACAAACACATTTGTTGTATTGCAGGATATTCCCCCAGATCGAATCAAGATTATGGATTACAAAGGAAAATATCGTGATGCAATAAAGAAGTTAATGGGGTTATCAAATGAATCCATGTAAACGGATTTGTAAGTTGAATGACAACCAACAATGCATTGGTTGTGGAAGAACTTGGGAACAAATCAAAAATTGGTATAACTATTCACCAGAAAAACAACATCAGTTGATAAGTGAGTTGAAACACTTTGTTACCAAAGTTAAAAGCAAGTTTGAATGTAAATAGACATCACAAATCCCACGGAGAGTCATGATCGGTTTTCCATTTGGATAAACCGTTACGTCCCGATTCATCGTAGGTTTTGTCAATACCACTTAAAATTTCCCAACGTGGTGCTTTTTTGATTTCATTGTAAACGTCTTCATAAGTGTCATCTAAACCGGATGACTTAGCATCATCATACAACAACCCAGCTAGAAAATGCATCATCTCTTCAAACTCTGACTGATCAACGTTAGCAGCAATACGCATGTATCTTTCTTTACGTAGTTCTGGACCCTTCGGTTTGTTCATACGCATTTGACTAATTTGTTTGGAGACATCCTTGAATGGATCCGATTCCAAATTTTTTGGTATATTCATACGAAATCTACCAAATCGATTGTTAGAATCGGGTTCTGGAAACCCACCGTCGCCCACGTTTATATCGATTTCATTGATACTATCTTTCCACCAAGCAGACAATCCTCCATCGTAACTATTAGCAACAACCATCACAATCTTCCAAGGTTCTTCTTTTGCAATATCATCCAGATCATCTGCATCAACATCTGCAAAACTAAGCTCCTTGAGCCAATCTGTCATATCTTGCAACTCTTGTGGAGTCAACGATGATGCAATACGCATTGCAAGTTCACGTGTCATCTTACGTGTTTCTTCTTTAATTACCGACTCGTTCAACGCAAATGTATTATTACTTAGGAGCTTAAATAGTTTTGCCATAGTTGATATATAAATACTATATGGTGTGAAGAAAATCGTAAAATCTCTTGGTGATCACGTGGTTGACCAAGATCAATTCATTGTGGGTATCAACAAAATCCAATATCGTTTTTGCTAATAGTGTGATGTCCTCAGTCTGGTTGAAAGACTTATACATTTTTTCTATCAATGAAATGTATTGTCTAATAATATCCAGTTGTTCATTTGAATATGCTCCACTAGATTTCATTTCACCGAGTGCTTTTCTAACAAAAACCAGTTCGTTTAGAATGTTATCACGAAGATTTTCATTTAATACTTCATTCACACATTCTTTGATTAGTTGTTTAAGTTTAGTTTTGTTCATTAGATCATTCCCTTCTTGTGAACCAACTTATAATTTACTGTAGCTGGAAACCTACTTCCTTCTTTGTACTTTTTATCCGATTTATCATAGATCACCTCAAAACTACCAAAACCAGATTCTTCTGGTACAATCAACCACAAATTCTTTACGTCAGAAAAACTAATAGATTTGTCAGTGACATACTCATTCTCAGAACCAACAGGTTTGCCCGTCTTTTTTGAAACCGCTAAATTAGCTTGTTGAAGAATACTCTTAGGCACTTCTATAATAACGCCTGGCTTATTTCTAGTAACACTACTAGGCATAGGTTGAAATCCAGCCGAATAATATCTTGCGGTGGACGGTGTATCGCCAAAAAATGTATAACTCTCTTGCGAATCGCCAATATTCATGATACCAGATGATTTGAAATAACCTTTTTTCTTGGCATCAATTAACTCTTCAAATGACATTCCTCTATAAGCACTATCAACATTCACAGGAATTTCTTTTACAGCATCTTTAAGATCTCTGTACTTTCGATATGGACGTTTCCAGTTCCTCAAAATTTCACTGTCACTATCCGGATAGGATGACTTGGAGAATTCTCTTCCGCCTTTTCCAACAATATCAAATGAATAAATGGTTTCTCTCCAGTGATCACGAATGTCTTTCAATATGAAATCATACCGTGAAACCATCAATTCACCATACTTTTCACTGTAATGTTTGTAACCACTCTTTATGAAATACTTAAGTGCGTCCGTTGCTTGTCGTTTTTCTTCATCAGTAAAGTCTTTAACAAAACTGATAGACAACGCTTCCTTAATCAATTCTTTATAAAAATCACGGTATTGCATTTGATATAAATATAATCTCTCATACCATAGAGAAGGGTTTTGTTGAGTGTTATCACTATGTATTAATCATATGAACATTGCCATAATATATCGTACACATATCTGGAATGATGAAATAGCCTCTACTTTTGAGTACATGAGAAAGTCACTTCCAAACACAGATGTGTTTTTGTCCTATGATTCAAAATCGTGCGCTCCCACCATAGACTATGATAAAATTCATGTTTATAGTGAAGATACCATCAGAAGTAGAAACTGGAACGATACAAAACCAGATGGTCCGGAATATGGAAACCTCATATGGTACAGAGGCGATATAAGTGTGGTAGATTTCAGTTTATTACATCCTCAATACGATTTCATATGGAACATCGACTATGATGTTACATACACAGATTGGAATGATTTTGTCACTGTCACTAAACAAAACTTGGAAAATGTCGATTTTTCATCGTGTGATATGTCAGATTCAAATATGTTTCCACTTTGGGGTAGATGGGGACAACAATCCACAAACTATTTACCTGTAATCGCCGGATACTTTGCTTTCTTTGGTCTATCAAAGCGTGCATGTACTGCACTAAATGAATTGTACAAAGTTCATCATGGTTATTGTGAGGTTATCACACCCACATTAATACATTATAACAACATGGTGTGTAAAGACGTTAAACACGTGTATCCAAATTATGTACAATTCAAACATAAAAACATAACTCCATTTGGAAGATACACAGATCATATATGGCATGTAGCATATGGTCTAACTCCAGAAAAAATAAACAAAGTTAAAGACTGGATTAAAACTACGTCACCCGAAATAAATTGTGACGAACTATCTACCATAGATATGGTAAGACACATATACTTCAATTATTCAGGACATTGGGAAAACTGGTCAAAAGATCATCTACAGTCAAAAAACTGAATTGCCCACTTTGAAGATATTGGCCCAAGAACGTTCTGCAAAGTGCGTTTCTACTGGATTTATATCATCTAAAAACGATTGGTGCATCTTCTCATAAAACGATTTTGACCTTCTATAAATCAAATCACGTTCAACACAAAAGATACAGCCCCAAAACACTGTATCTTTTTGTATATAGTCTTCGCCAGACAACTGTTTCCACCACACACTAATGTCATAGTTTACATCAAAATGTGCCAATGGTATTCTTGACTCACGATTGTCAGGCCAATGTGATATGTTGAAATGACTATGATTTTGATGCGGTTCTTTAACTTTGTCAAATGAATAGTCTAAAATACTATATCCATTGTTTAACGTCAAAAGTTGATGTTTAAATTCGTCTACTGACAAATTGAGATAGTGATCATCATAATGGCCCTGACAAAACGCTATTTTTGACGGTAACTTATCATAGTTGTCAATGATATAACGTAAATGAACTTCAACGTCTTTTCCAACGTTTGGTAAAGAATATGTGTATGGCAACAAATCACTACTCAGTCCCTCAATATCGCCCTTGTTGAATATAACATAGTCATCGAAACACTTGATCCATTCGATGTTTTCTTTATATCGCGCAACAACTAACTTATAATCACTCATGCTGATATAAATACTACCCAAACCGTTTGATCTGTTTTTTCAACGTCTCCATTTCAGACTTTATCTTCTTATACTCCTCAAACAATACATCATTTTTAGGAAACTGCATGATTGAATAACATTTGGGACACGCTGCTGCACTATGTTCCACAATGAAGTCCAATGTCAATTGCAATCTTGTTCCGCAAATCGGACATGGTATTCCACCACCTATCATAGGTTGTATCCCTGAATCAGCATATCATTGATTCTTGAAACCGACTCTGGTTTATCTCCCATCTTGAATGTCATCTTGATTGTAGCAGAGCCGGTATCCTGCGATTTATTTGGATCGTGTATATCGCAATACAATCCACTTGGATCCAAAGATCCACTTGTATCAGATGACCCACTAACATCAGCAGCCAATGATCCACTTTCGTTAGTCATTCTATCACTAAACAACTTGGTTTGAAAACTAATCTCCAACTCAGAAATGTTCAAGTTCTGTGAGTTGATCAACGTATACAGAGGTATCTGTGACGTTTTATCCCCTACCTTGATAGGGAGGGTCTTAGGAGTGCCGTCATCATTGAAATAGTCATGAATGGTATTGATATTGGTAGTTTCCAATACCTTGGACGCATTTACAACAGCTGATTTCAGTGACTTGATTAAGTCTTCCAATGTGACGGCACTCATATAATAACTATAACTTATTTGTTTACGAACTATTAGGTTGTACTACCACCAGAAGTTCCTCCAGTGTTTCCAATCACCACAGGATCCATCATGGTAATCAACGCATCACTCAACTTCAACATACCTTCAGTTGGTGGCAATTGTTCAGCATGAACTTTTACATCATACTTGGCAGTGTTGTCAGTCTTTCTAGTGTTTTCCTTTGAGGTAGAAACCTTTCCGGTAACATTAGCACTAACACTCAACCCCCACCAAGATTTATACTTCACATCCACGCTCGTGTCAACCTCAGAACTTGAAGAATCTGTGGTACTGTCACTCTGCTGAACTTCCATCGTAAACTCAATGTCAGCTTGTGTGATTGCCAAAGCAGGAAGAGGTATCAAAGGCAACAAAGGTACCATGCTCTTCATTGACTGAAGTTCTGGTGCTGGTTGTCCTGCTACTTGTACATATCTGTTGATCTGTACGTCCAAACTACGAGGAACTGTATTACCATCCTTGTCGGTAGTAAATCCAACCTCATTGATGTACTTCCAAGTGACATCATTCAACTTGGCCTGACCCTTAGCCATGCCTACCAACGGAGAAACAATCAAGTCCTCAATTGGCAATCCCTTAAACTTATCTGCAATACTATCTGCCATATATATTATTTCGTGTTAATTGTTACAGTTATTACATTCAATTGATAACCCATTATATATCAACCAAATTTGTAGATACCAACAACTGTTTGTAGTTGGTAACACTAATACATATTTAGACAAATTGCCCACCAATCATTTAAAAGGCTGTACATCAGGTACACAATACGTAACTGGACACTGTTTAAACTTAAGTGGACTTCTCACTAACAATGTTCCAAATATCAAATCCGCAAACGGTAACACAACATTGTAGTTCTTATTCATATACCGATGATGTAACAAATGATGTCCGTTCAACTTTCTGAACCACCATACATACTCCACACTACGTTTGTTCGGCAAATGCATATACCAATGTATTGTCTCGTATACACCGTAATAACACATAGATACGCAAAATGTTAACAGAAACACTTTGTATCCAAATACCAACATAGGTAATCCAGCTAACAAAGAAATCACAAGTCCATTCCACCACGCCATAGGAATCTTCTTACCATCATCACCGTCTTGAGCATGATAAGTTTCATCATACTTGTATACACTGTGATGAACCTTTGTATGTGCTACATACGCATAATCAAACTTAAACGGTATTCTATGCATCACATATCGATGTAATGTCCACTCACATACACTACACCATAAAACCAACAACGGGATAATCAATAGTATCATTATTATAAATAGGATTTGTTAATCCTTATTCACAGAATATACACTAATGTACTCTAGCCCTAGTGATTTCAAAAGACTCTTATTGGTACTATTAAACAAAATCTGCATCAGTCCAAGTCTTGGAAATCCACTTATTCCTGTATATAATTTCTCACCACTTGATTTTACCTTTTCCAAAGATACCTTTGCAGAATCACGGTCTACTATTTCATATCCATCAGAATAATACACACGTCCATTATATTTAACTTTATAATAACGGCTATAAGCAGATGGTGTCTTAAATTTTATTTCCTGTATGTTGTCCTTGCCAAAGATATATTTCATCTTCAATAAACTTCCCTTGGTCTTCTGTAAGTCTAACTTGGCACCCAACACCGTTGTCAAATCCAATATATAATCATGATATTCTGGTTTAACTTCACTACTTGCAACACCTTCTTCACCGCTAATACGATTCTGATTGGGACTATACGTAACAATCACATGCGGTTTATTGTTGTTATCAAATAGTACTATTCCCGATTTATCTTTGTCATCACTCATCAATCCTACACTACCGCAGTTGCGCATATACTTACCAATCAGTGAACACTTATGACCCATGTTTACCCACTTATATCCATCATTATAAACTTTCAACGGTTTTTGTTCATCAAACAATCTAAACTCATCGTATAAACGTTCTGCATCATCATATGGCAAGTGATCGTATTTGTTCAAATTCTTAATCTTACCACTCACAACATCCAAAATAAACGGATTGCTACTAAAAAAATAAGTGTCAAAATAATTGTTTTCAAGCTGTTTCAACAATATCTTACTTATTTCTTTAAACCACTCTGGATTGTCACGGTTAGCCAAACAATCTTTGCTAGATATATCCGCAAACTCACACGCCTTCACATATTCATCAACATCATTACGTCTCGCTGCATCATACAACTTAATATAATCAATTGTTCTCAATCCCTTACTAAACGGTACGTCCATCAAACTTCTTTCATCACCATCCTTAACTTGTTTATAATCTTTATACCATTTAGCAATTAAATACGCATGTTTACCGTACCTTTTGTAAAATAGAGCAGCCAACAAAGCCGGATATCCCAGTTTAATAATAGACTGTTTGCTCTCAAGTAATAATCGTACATTCATATGTAAATTCAAAATAATCTAACCCTCATTGAACATCGTCTGTTTTCTTTTGTTTACCAATTCGATTCATGAACTTATCGCTGAATCTAAACTTTAGATCCACCATCTTTACACCACCCCAACTCCATTCTTCTTCTTCCAATACCGTAACATATCCAAGTTTCTCAGCACTCTTTATCAATTTATAACTAGTAGTATCACGTGCACTGCATGTAATCGTTTTGTCCTTGTATTGAGACAACACACTGAAAAACTTCTTTACAGCTCCCGGTGACATACCACCATCACTTGCCCAGTCAGCAATCTCCAACTCGTTACCTTTGTTACATCCCAAGATAAACCAATTGCTTCCCATATAGAATACAATATCATTGATACCACATTCAAGATAATCAGCAATATCATAAATGTCTAATGTACCACCTTCTTCAATATATGAGTTGATCAATTGCATATGAGGTGGATATGCTTTTCTTTCAATGTCCAACGCCTTTTCCAAGTTTTCTTGGCTGAAACTAGAATCTTCAAGCAACAAATCAGAGTAGTATCGTTTGTACTCTTTGATAACTTTATCGTTGTACTTACGACCCTTATTGTATGTGTTTAAATATGTGTACAATTTGGTCTTCAGAACTTTGGATAGAAAGTGTAACACCGCATTAACTACATCAGGAAATTCTTCAATACTACGCATTATAACTTCAAACTCGGTATAATTGAGAGTATTGCTATGTGATCGGATGTACTCACCCAAAAATCTTAAATAATAGTTAATGGGTGTTTTAATAGGTGTTTGCGTAACATCGGTGTTATTAAAACTTAAATTCGTAAAGTAATTTAGGAATTTATAATTTCCATTTTTTATTGTATTTAGAAATGACGCAGTAAACTTCCCGTTACCCATAAACGCTATTGATTCAATATCGTTTGGTTCAAAATACTGTGACTGTTTCATTTTTTCCATATCTTCGGGAGGCAACTTATGTAGTATTTTTCTAAAATACATCACAAGTTTACGGTTCGTCTCCTTACCATTACCATACATCGATGTCCTTATAATTGAACCTATTTGTTTACCATCCAATCTATTCATATTTTTGTCACCAAGTAACTCAATTAAAGCCCGATATCTATCAACATAGTATATTTCAGTTAATAGTTCGGCAATTTGAGATGTACTTAATTGATCTATGATTGGTTTATAACTCGTCAATTCGTATTTGAAAAACGAAATGGGTGCGCTCAAAAGTAAATGGTACATGTTTTCGACATTTAGATTTGGCTTTGTTAACAACTTACGAAACATATTATCCGTATTGTATGTTCCCGACAAAGTATCTAACACATGTTTAAATGCCCAATTTGAAACTTTACCCAAATTTGATTCGGATATTGTTTTTATTAACCCATAGATATATGGTCGATTATTAAATGTCTCAGCATGCTTACCAAATACTAACTCATTGAATGAATCTACATCCAGTGTATCCAACGATTTATTTAAATTTTCCTTTCCTATTTTTTCAAAAAGTTTATCAGAAGAGAACTTGTAGATTTTCTGATCTCTGGTATATTTCAAAATCGAATTGATAAAACTTGACGTAAAAAGTGAAGGATTTGTAGTGGTTATATAATTTAACAAAAAGTCAGCCACATTACTATCCAAAGTCATTAAATAGATAATATCGTCAGATGTTAGTTTGTTTACCACCGTTTTTAATCGTTCAAAGACAGTTTTAAACTTATAAAGGTCAGATCTACCATATGCAACTTTTAAAAATGTGCGTATTGCTTCGACATTTAAAGAATCTATTGACACATAATTCAAAAATTTTTCGAAATCATAACAATTAGCTTCTCCCAATTTAACAAGTGAATCATTATCTAAACGTTGTAATCTATATTTTCCAAGTTTTTCTAGTATTCTAGGCATTTCGTGTGGACTAAAATGGCCATTCCACGTAGCACTTGATACTTTTCCAATAAATTGAACTATTTGATCATTTGTAAAGTCATAGTTATTTTCAAATAAAACATTGAATAAAATCAAGGAATTATACAGTCTTACTTTTAATAATGCAGAAATCTGATATGGGGACAATTGTAGGATCTTGTCAATATATCGTCTAATATAACTTTCAAATACAACGGTATCAATATAGTTGTCGTCTAATAACACAAATAGATCATCATCTGTTAACTTATTCATATTATCAGTTCCAACTATACTTTCAAATTTTTTTACAGGAAAATATCGAAGATGTGTGATAATATCAATTGAAGTTAGTTGATAGTTTTGTACTAAAAACTCTAATAACTTTGTATTTCTATCAATTGCCTCAGGCCTTGCCGACGCTACATATAACGGCGTAAAATCACGGAAATTTAGTTTTGACAAAATAAAATCCTTGCCAAACACTTGTTCTATTGCTGATATAACATTAACAAAAGCAGATAAAATTTGAACGAGTTGGTTTGAAGAAAATTCATTCCAACGACCCACGCCAAACATTTTAAGGTAATTTTCTATGAGTAGATCACGTTGTGGATTGGATTCTTCATCATTAACTGTGATTTTAACGAGTCGTGTTATTTGATCCGTTGACCATTTACTGGCAGTATATTTTAGTAGTATGTTTGTTATTGAACCCCATGCATAGTCATGGTCTAATTTATACAAAAACGTAGCGATAGTGTCATTGGTGATATTTGGTAGACTTGATCCAAAATGTTGTTCAAATTGATCAATAGTGTTTTTACGACTCATCGCAAACATCAACTTCAACAGCTCGTTCGCATCAATAGTATTGGCATTATATGACCCTCCCATACGATCAATTACGTCTGACGTGTTTGTTGCATATTTTATAAAAGTTGTAATAACACTTCCATCAAACGGCTTGCCAAGATTTTTGCGTACATCAATCAATTGAAAAATTACACTTTGTATATCAAGTTTGTTGTTTGATTTTATTTGATCTAAACTTTTTAAAATAGATTCTACTAAACTATCATTAGTCAAACCATCATTGAAATTTTGTAAGACATATCGAATCATTTTATCGTTGTCATGATTAGCATAATCTTGCAAAAGGTTTGATAAATCATTTACACCCAATGTATTTATAACGGTTTTATTAAGAATTTCTACCCGTGTTTCAAAAGAAAGTCGAGAATCTGCTGATAATAACGGCTTAACTTGAATGCTTTTCAGTTGGTTTAGATTCGATTGTCCTATTCTTTTTGCAATATCCAACGCCACATCCGGTTCTGATATGTAGTCAAAAACATATGATAGTATTGTCCAAACGTTACGATTCTCAAGATTGTCTTTCTTGTTTTCTATTATCAACCGTATCATCTCTACCATGTTTGAGAACTTTTGACGATAAACATAGTGATGTAAAGTGCTGTCCAAGTTATCATTACTTAGATTTTTAAAATACCGTCTTCCCATCGATGTATTTTTTATACTATCTAATATGTCAATATCCAAAAACGATTCCGAATTTTCTATAATGCCAAGATAATTTGACTTCAAGTCATCACTCATGCTCTTGAACTTATTCAAGTTGATCACACGATCACTGCCGCTCTGCAAATAGATCAACTTGTCTTCATTTGATAATGCATAAAAATCATCATCACTCATTTTATTCGGCAAGTCACGCACCTTTCTTTCACTAGAAGTTATCTCCTTATGAGGAAATATCTCCTGCATATTAGTTACGTCTTTAAACTCAGGATACTCACTTTTCAACCAACTCAATGTTCGAACCTGTTCATTATTGCTTCTATCTGTATACGATATATCTCCCTCATCATTTACACCAAAATGCAAAACTGTATCATCTCTGGTTGGGTTTTCGCTGTATCTTTTGGGAAAATACACATAGTACATCGTAGATTCGCCCACATCACCATAACTTCCAAAACGATACTCATAAAAGTAATTGCCACTACTACGAGCAGTACACCAACTACTAAATCCACTACCATACTGAATACTCTTATGCATCGTGTCAGCTCTGGCGACCACAACCTCATCGGTCATGTAGGTAATGTCTTTTTTATCAATGGTCTTACCAACCACTTCAATTTTACTACCACTATCTTTAATTTCAGATGAACTGCTCTTAGAATTCGATTTTCTATACTTTGCAGTAATTCTATGAACCTCTTCAGCAAAAGCTCGAAAGTTAGGAAACTTCGCAATATCCTTAATAACTACATCAGCTCCACGCCACTGATTAAGACGTGATTGCTCCAAATAAGTCTCATACTCCAACTTGATCAACTCATATTGTCTTTCAACAGGATCTTCCAAAAACCACTTGATCAACGTAATTAAATTCTTGGGATTATCAGGATACCTTTTAGAAGTGGGATCCAATTCATAAAACTTCTTGAAATACTCGCTCTTCTCAACATCAGTCAACTTGGTTGACTTATTCAAGAGTTTCTCAGAAGCGATTTTATTGTTCTCGTCGATGATCATCATATTAATCCCAGTATTATAAATATACTAAACATTACACAATAATTACTTTACTGTCCATCCATATACCAGTTATTACCCAACTCTCGACTAAAAAACTCATGCGGTTCCAACTTCTTAACAATTTTAACACTGTTACTATCCAACACAGCTTCACCATCACTACCCAAATCAGGCAATGCTAATCCGTAAACCAAATACACAGGTCGTCCATCACCTTGTACAATATCATACGTCAACGAATACAACGCACCAAACTCAGATAACTCATCTTCAATAATCTCCCACTTGCCTTTTTGTAAATTCCACTTGGCAGCATACGCACTAACACCCGGCTCTATCTCTCCAGTCGCATAATTCTTGGACCTACCAGACTTCGGAAAATCACCAAATCGTATATAATACTTATCAGCCGTAAACTTGGACTTATACGATTGCAACGGTTCTTCATCAGGTCTACCCCAAATAGACACTTTACTCAACGCAGTTGATCCAATGTTCAATTTCTTCAACTTATCACCATGATGCTGACGTACATACTCAAGCTTCTCCCTTCTATCTTTGCCAGGAGCACTCGCAATCAAATCCTCTATGTATTGATCAACAAACTTCTCACGACGCTTATACTCATCCTTGTTATACGTCGTCTCAAATATATAAAAATCCCGGTACTCAAATGATTCATACGTCATGTCAACATCTTCACCCAGAAAATGCAGACGTTTTCCCAACTCACTCATAAACTCTTTCACCAACGGTGCCAACGTTTTGTGTGAAAACATTACATCAGAATCTCTTTCTATATCATCAAATTTCAATCCATGACTTCCCAACTTTAACCCATTCGCAATACTATCACGTATGCTCTTAAACGCTGCTGTATCACCACTCAATCCCTTCTTCAACATCAATAACTTAATAGACTTCATCAATACACCCACCGTAATCGTATAATACACCGTAACAGCCACATGCTTCACATCACTGTCACTCATCTTTTTAAATCTAGGCAAAAACTTCAATATACGACTTATAACACTGATATACTTGGTCGCAACCCAATCTATACCCTCAACCATCGTATCAATAATAGAAAAGATTCGGTCAACAACAACGTTATTATCAGGACGCTCTTCTGGATACCTCTGAACAGTCAAATGACTACGCTTTGGATTGGCAAAACGCATAGTCTTCTTTTTATAAGCCATCTTACTACTAAATGTTGACTTGGGTAAGATAGCAAGAAACATCAGTTTGATAACATTCACAATGGCAGCACCAGTAACAGGAGCGGTCAAAAGAAATATTATAAACGACACAACCTCACCAGCACTATCTAAACTGATAATCTCATTCTTTACTTTTTTGTTTGACATAATAAGTTATAAATATGCCAAATATTACATTCAATTCAATACATCCACACAAAATACCCTCTCCCCACACACCGTAGTCACCATAACATAACAGTTACACTCATTCGCAACATAACTGCCCAAACCCTTAGCCTCAAATCCATAATACTCATGTGCAGGATATTTAACAGAGTCAACCAACAAATTATACGTGGGAAACGCATTGAATTTCCTATGCCACGGATCTTTATCCATCAACTGTTTTATTATACTCACATGCTGTATATTCAACGAACTACGATACTGATAATGCAATTCGTATACTCCCACCCTCAAATAAAACCTGTCAGGATAACCCTTAATAAACCCCTGTGCCCTCGGATCAGCACCCAATGATACCAAATACTCATACAAACTCATGTGGTCAATATACTGCCAAAATCGATTGGTAATCGGATACATCTTGTTAATATCTTTAACAGCCATACACACATCATACCACACCAAAATTTCAAAAGTCAAATACTTTTTATAGATACTTATATGACATATGAATTTCAACTATCGTGACTTTTTTACCAACAATGATGACACTCACATCATTAAAGAACAACTTTCTATCACCAATGAAGCTACTAAAAAAATACCCGTAGACATTGAACGTATTAAAAAAATGTATTTGGACGATAAAATGAGTCTGGATAAAATAGCCAAAGAGTTGGGTGTATCCCCCACTATAATTCATAACAGACTCAAAACCAATAATATTGATCGTAGAGGCCCCAGTATAACACGTACAATACCCTTAGACACTGAACGTATTAAAAAAATGTATTTGGATGATAAAATGACTGTAGATCAAATAGCTAAAGAGTTGGGTGTAAGTCGTAGTACAATTATACAAAGACTTCAAACCAGTGATATTGATCGTAGACATCGCCACTACAAAGTAAAAAGTTCTAATGTCGTAAATTTTACACCCAATGACCTTGAACGTATTAAAAAAATGTATCTACATGATAAAATGGCAGCCGGTAACATAGCAAAAGAATTAAAAGTATCCAGAGTTGAAATACTATCACAACTTAAAAAAATGAACGTAGATGTTAAACCTAAATCACACTACTCTTCAATAAAAAGATTCGCTAACGCCCCACACCAGTCACAGTCAATAAGACGTTTGATCAATCCCTCACACTTCACTGACAATGACAAACAACCCCAACAAACACCAAACAACAATATACACGAAATACCAATCGTAAAAATCAAAACATTGCTAGATATTCTTAACGATCCAGAAACAGACGACGTAACATACGATCATGCACATAACCAATTAGAACACTATGTAAACAAAATCCTGTCAAATATCGATATATACGTAAATTCATCTTTGCTAACCTATTTTGATAAAAACACACTTGATGTTGAGGCATTATCCAAATTATACATTAACATACAAGTCAACACGTCATATCTAAACGTTTTACTCAAAAACGGTTACGATAACGCCCAAAACATCAGAATCGTATTGACCTTACTAACAGAAATGACAGAAAATATTAAAAAACTCTATCAACACTTTAAAAGAATCAATACAATAGAAAAAGCATTCGGATCCGATCTCGAAAATCCATCGTAAAACAAATAATCACCTCTCAAACACATCCATACACCATACCCTACTGCCTTCTACACTAGTAACCATAATGTATACATCATTGCCTCCATTCACACCATCAATACGCTTACATTCATATATTCCATTCTTTATACCACCCCGTGTATAATACATCTTAAACTCACGCATCCAAGGATCACTATTAAATATCACACCACTACCATCATCCACCCTCCTCCTACTAAAATATCCAGT
>JACCDP010255027.1_pt1 | contig 40611 bp, 34 predicted proteins | sample 7445841 | NCBI WGS metagenome assembly JACCDP01 (sample SAMN15323441, study PRJNA562643) | freshwater metagenome | isolation source: river surface water | place: USA:Blue River Watershed | collected 2017-08-17 | reverse complement strand
CCGACGGCAGCATCCGTCACGTCGAGGTCGGCTACACGACGACGCTGGGCTTGAAGGCGCGGATGTGGCTCGCAGGGCTGTGAGCGGAACCCGTCACGTCGTTGATCGCATTCCTTCGTCCAACCGAACCATTCGAACGAACTCGGCCACCACCGCGGCACTGTATCGGCGCGTATCGACCAAGAGCGGCGGATGCGACGCCGACAGCGCCCGCAGCACCAGCCGCTCGGAACTGCCCACCGTCACCGTCTCGACGAACCGGACGAGGTGCGACAGCTCGCTCGACGACGCCCCGCGCCCACGCAACTCCACGAGGAAGAGCCTCCCACGCCGACTGCCCGGTCCGGGCCGGCGAAACAGCGCGTAGCTGCCTTCCGGCGCGCGGGGAGACAGTTCGTCCGTGACGAGCTTCGCCACGAACGCGCCCGTCAGACGGTTCTCGTCGGGCGTCAGCCGAACCCAGCGCGTCGTGGTCAGTTGGCGGTCCGGCTTCACAGCTTCCACGCCATCGATGAGGTCGACGACGGGCACCGCGCCCCGCAGCGGTCGCGCACTCGTCACCACCGGAACCGGCGGTGTTTGAGGCGTTTTCTCCCGCTGAACGGCCTTGGCTTCGTCGCTCCAGCGCTCGAGCAGCGCCTCGGGAAGCCCGCGCGTCAGGTCGACCAGCCGCTGCCGCCCGTCCTCCTCGGGGAACGTCACCAGGTCGAGCAGCTGCACGCCCAGCTGCCCCGCCAGCGTCTTCAGCGTCGACACCGTGGGATTGAGCCGCCCATTCTCGAGGTCAGACAAATGGCCTTTGGAAATGGTCCCGTCCTCGAACGCCAGCGTCTCGAGCTTCCAGCCTTTCTGCTCTCGAAACTCGCGGAAACGACGGCCCACAGCGGCGGCCAGCGGGTCGACTTGGGCGCGGCGGGGCATACGAAAAAGCTAGCCGCCGAAGAGCGATCCGCCGTTCGTCGCGACGAACCATCCGGTTGAATTCACGATGCTTTTCGCCCATAGGGAAACAGACTTGACCGACAGGCCTGTCGCGATCAACAGTTCGTCCTTCCGAACCAATCCATTCGCTACCAGACACACGTCTGGTCGGTACGTCGGGGGACGGGATGAGACACATGACCATCGGTCTGCGCGCTTGGATGATTCCGGGCCTTCTGCTGCTGGGCGCCTTTGGCCCAATCAACATCCGCACCTCTATTGAGAACAAAAAGTCCGGCATCAGGCCTTCATACTCAACCAATTGCCACTCGGACGGCTCAGCAGCCTGCGCACTAATCGGGTACACGCACCCACCAATGGAAACAACATACATCAACTCCATCTCCAGCGGCAGCAACCACACATGCGCCATAGCCGCTGATTTATCAGTGGAGTGCTGGGGCGCAATGCTCGGGCCAAATCTCGCACCGTGGACAGTGCAATAGGAGCAGTCATGCTGAAGGCAATCAGTATTCGCGTCGCATACGGCTGGGACGGCGACGTTTCGAACGACAAGCGGTGGCTCGGCACGCGGGACTTCCTCAATGCCGTGGCGGAGCAGGCCCGGGCGAACTTCGCCAAGAGAAATCCGGAAAAAGAAGTGCCACGAATCGACGTCCGACGTCTTCGTGCCGTCACGGGCGAACATATCCAGACGTCAATATTTAAGCGCATCGCCGAGACCGACATCCTCGTGGCCGACATCTCGTTCCGGAAGAAGGAGGGCCGCACGGAACGACCCGCGAACGTGCTGCTCGAGCTGGGCGCAGGGCTGGCGCTTCCGAACGTGCGGACATTCATTCTCGAAGACGAGTCGAAGCATGGAACTCTCCACGGCGCAGCTGACTTGGCCGGTATCCTCATCACCCCGGTGAAGGCCACCGCGAAGACGCGCCCCGAGGAGCGCACCAGTCTCCTCAATGAAAACCGGAGCTTCAGGCAAAGCCTCGCCAACGAACTGCGGCGGCGGATGGCGAACTGGCCCGCCGGTCCCCTTGAAGACACGTAGACCACTCTTTTCACGCTCAAGCACTTAGCCATTACCGAGGATTTTTAATGAGCGATTTTTACGACAACAAAGGCATGAAACACCGGTCGGAAATCGATGCCAACTCCGCTAATCGCCGCTACTTGAGCGAAGAACGTGACCACCGCGCCAACGTAGAGCGAAACCAGGAGCGGATGCTCGAGGAGCAGCGGGCGGCCAACGAGCGGGCGGAGGAGTATGCGGCCGAGCAGAACGCATTGGCTCGCGTCGCCGCCGAGGAGGCTCTTAAGTCGCGCAAGGCGACTGAGGCCAAGATTCAGTTCGATAAGGACGTTTCGTTCCTTTCTGTTGGCACGGCTGACGACAAGTTCAAGTATTTCATTAAAAGCAACGACCGATTTCAGTCCACGGCGGCAGCGATCGACTTCGCCTCACCGAGTCTTCTCGAGGCGAAAGGCAACCTTTTGGCGCGCCTGAAGGACCTTCGTGAGGCGGAGGAGGCTCTTACCACGGCCGAACGAACGATTGCACTACTTGAGACGGACGTCATGTACCTCCGTAAGTTCGGATGGGAGAAATTATCATGGCGGCAAACGCTGACGAATGCCCTTGACAAAGACGAGGACGCGTATCGAAAGTCTGCAGTCGAAATCGTGACTCCAGAAGAAGAGCAGGCAGCCATTCGGAGAAGTATTATCGCGACGCACGCTCTATTCCCGCTTGCCTCAATCATTGGCTTCCTTATCGGTTGGGTTGCTCTTTACATGATCGGAGGCATATTTCTATACTTCATCAACAAGGACCTGATTGACGGATGGGTCAGCGTTTCTACTGGCATTACGATTCTGGCGTGGGTGGCGAGCCCATTCCTGATGTACGCTCACAACAGAAATCAAGCAACCTCCGAGGAAAACCGGGAGAGACTCGAAAATATGATGTACGGGAACTACGAAGCAGCCATCGCTCGCGCTCGCTCACTGACAGACCAGATTCCCAAGCTGCGGGCTGAGATCGGTTCGTTGCAAGCACGCGTAGCGGTGCTGGTGTCTGAACTTATCGGCGCACGACAGTTTATGCAGGCAGCCGTCACCCGTTTTGGCGACCTGTTTATTGAATATCTCGACCAGTTTCCCGCCAACTGCCGTGTCAGCGAAGCCGAGGCTCGAAGGGCGGCAGAGGCGGTCACTGCGGACGTGACCCTGACTGCGATCAGGAACTTCGTCCGGACAGAGTTCATCCGGAGTTGTGCCTAGGGGTGAGTCCCTCGGACTTCTGAACGAAGCCGACTTGGCGCGAGGGCTGGGCATCGACGTCCGGACGGCCGGAAAGTACCTCGACCTTCTGGTCGACCTGTTGCTCGTGCGGCGGCTGCCGGCGTGGCACGCGAATCTGGGCAAGCGGCTGGTGCGTTCGCCGAAGGTCTACGTTCGCGACAGCGGCCTCGTGCACGCGCTGTTGGGCATTCCGGATCAGCACGCACTGCTGGGGCATCCGGTGTGCGGTGGGAGCTTCGAGGGCTTCGTCATCGAAAACCTCGCGGCGGCCGGAGCGCCCGAGGCGACGTGCCACTTTTATCGAAGCGCGGGGGGCGCCGAGGTCGACTTGGTGATGACCTGGCCCGACGGCTCGCTCTGGGCCATCGAGGTGAAGCGCAGCCAGGCGCCCAAGGTCGAGAAGGGCTTTCATTCGGCCTGCGAGGACCTGGCGCCGGACCGCCGCTTCGTCGTCCATCCCGGCGAGGAGCGTTGGACCCTCGTGAGCGGCGTCGAGGCCATCGGGCTCGCCGAGCTGTGCGGAGAGGTGGCACGAAAGCGCGGCGGGTAATGGCGCCACGTTGACACGATGTCACTGTCGACATCACATCCGTCGACGCCCCCTGAGCACGAGGACATCGATGGCCCGCAAATCCAAGGTCCCTGCGGCCCGCACGACCCCAAGCAAGACGAAGAGGGTTGTCCTCTCCGAAATGACGGCGTCGGAATTACTGGCCGAACTCGAGCCGAAGCATCCGGGCCTTTCGAAGCGGCTCGAATCGCGCGTCGCTGAGCTTCAGCTCGGGCGCAAGCTGCGCGACCTGCGGGTAAAGCGCGGCCTCTCGCAGGCAGAGCTCGCCGGACGTGCCGGAACCGCGCAGGCCTCGGTGGCTCGCATCGAGTCGGGGAGGGCCCTGCCGAAGCTCGACCTGATTGTTCGGCTGGCGCCGGCGCTTGGGGCGCGGGTCGACCTCAAACTCGTGACGGAACGCGCTTAGGGCCTCCGCTCGAACCATGCAAAACCAGCATCGCGATGCGTGATCTGCAGGATCTACAAAGTGCCCTGCCGGCCGGTCTCAGGCCTTCCTCATCAGCTCGAGGAGGTGCGGAATCGCCTGCCGGTCCTTCTCTCGTCCCGTGCTGCGCTTGATCTCGATCAGCGTCGCAAGGTCGAGGACCCGAATCTCCCCGGCACGGGTCTCGAGAACCTCCGAGTGAGCGAGCAGCGCGTCGTAGTCACGCCCGTCGTGGAGCGAGCCGAGGCAATCGAGCGGCCCCAACGAGGTCGTCAGCAGAGATTGCCCTCGCCCACTCAAATGCGACTCGTTCGGCTCGAGTCGACGGCCTCCGAGCTGGGCGCGAAACACAGCTTCGAGACGCCGAAGCACGGACAACAACCGGTCGACGTTCTCGGGTGTGCGCCGATGGACGATGTCGAAATCGACAGTAAACAACGGACTTCCGTGCAACGCAGCCGCCGCTCCGCCGATGACGATGTACTCGACCTGCGCAGCGTTCAATGCCGCGACGATGGCGGACGAATCAGCGACGACGGGTTGCATTCGCTCCCAGCTCCCTGAACGCGCCCATGTTGCGCACGACATCGAGCCGCTCCAGCGGCGTCAGCGTGAGCATCCAGTCGGAGAGCGTTCCGTCGACTTCATCCGCGGCGCGGAGCAGTTCCGGCTGCTCAATGGCGATGCTGCGCAGGAGGTCCGCGCAGCGCTGCTCGTAGTCGCTCGAACGGGGATGCCGCATGCGTCGAGGATAGCAATTGCGTGGTTATTTCGGACCACGCATCGCCCTACCCCGGCGTCCCTTCCGGCTTCGTCTCCGGCCTCGGCTCGGGCACCCTCTCCAGCGTCGACTCGGTCCAGAAGCCGCCCTTGCCGAACGCCTCCCAGCCCCACTTGAGCCACGCGAGCAGCGCGCGGGCGAGCCACAGCGACCAGGCCAGCATGGCGAGGCGGTAGACCAGCATCGGCACCGAGTAGACGCGGGCCTCGGGCCACGCGCTCGCGGCGCGATCGGAGAACCAGCGGAGCAGGTGCGCGCTGCTGCCGTTGCCGGAGACCTGCATCTCGGGCTGCCCGAGGAGGCCGTGCTGGATGGCCCACGCGAGGAGCAGCAGCGCGACGAAGGTCCATCCGGCGAGCATCAGCTGGCGCAGCGGGAAGAGGTAGCGGTGCTGGCCCATCGACGGCGTGCGGCCGCGCCACGCGAGCGCCAGGAGCCACGCCACGACGAACGCCGCAGCGGCGAGCGGCAGCTGCGAGAGGCCGACGAGCAGGAGCATCCATTGAATGGCCGGCAGCGGGGCGAGGCCCGAGCGGCCCAGCATCAGCGCGACGGCGACGAGCACGAGCAGGTAGCTCCAGAAGAGCACCGCGGGGCCCATCGACGGGCCGCTGACGAACAGCACCCAGCGGTCGCGCGGGAGGCTCGCCTCGAGGCCGGCGTTCACCACAGGAAGGCCCGCATCGACCCTCGGCGTTTGCCACGAAGCGGTGATGCCGCTCGACTCGCGGAAGACCAGCTCGAAGCTCTGCGCCCCGGGCGTGACGGGCAGCGCGACGGTGCGGCCCTCCTGACGCACCGGCTGCAGCACGTCGTTCACCTTCACCGACTGAAGCTGCGCCCCCTCGGGGAGCGTGACGGGATGCAGGCCGCCGCGCGAGCTGCGCAGGTGCAGCGTCCAGGTGGTGTCGGTGGCGCGGGTGCCCGGCGAGACGCGCAAGGAACCTTGATCAATCGTCAACGTCTGGCCCGCCACCGGCGCTGGGCGCGCAATGGCGAGCGTCACGGTCTCTCCGGGCCAGGGGCGCCAGACGGGCGCGCGATCGGACGCCGCTTCGGGATGGATCGGCGCGAGGCCTGACGGCGTGACGTTCCACACCGGGCTCGCCTCGAGGCGCCAGGTCTCGGCGAAGGGCCCCGGCGCGGCGGTCAGCACGAGTGACGAGGCGACGGCGAGGCCGGACGACCAGCTGGTCTCGGTGGCGGCAGGGGCGAGGCTGACGACCGCCTTGCCGTTCTGCACGCGAAGCTCTGACGACGTCACCGATTCGCCGGGAATCAAGGGAATTTCGACAACGACGGGTGTGCCCGTCGGCGTGAGGCGAGAGACGCGCGTAAAGAGCGTCCACTTGAGGCCCAGCTGCAACGTCCGCTCGACGCGCAGGAACGGCGGCAGGTTGCCGGTTTCCAGTGCTGCCGAAGTGCGTCCGGCCTCGCGCTGCTCGCGGGTCAACTGAAGGCCTTCGTCAACGCGGCCGTCGTCGCGCAGGCCGTCGAGACGCCATCCGTCGAGACGCGCGTCGACGCGGCGTGGCGAGAGAGGCAATGCGAGCGAGACCGTCTCGCGCTCGGGCAGGCGTCCGGTCAGCACGACGTCGTGGGCGCCGGGTGCGAGCGCGAGCCACAGCACACCGTCGTCCGCGCGGCGCAGCGCGGCCGCAGGTTTACCGTCGACCAGCACGTTGTCGGGCAGCCACTGGCCGGCGTTTCCGGGCAGCGGCACGGAGACCAGAACCTGCGCGTGGAGCTCGAGCCGCAGCGACAACAGGTCGCCCTTCACATCGAGGTTCATTCGGGGGAGCGCCGCGCAGCCCGGTGCACAGTCGGGGGCCTCGAGGAGGCGATCGCGCAGTGTGTCGAGGAGCGGAGCGACCGCGACCACCTCGGCGGGCGACTCTTCGGCGCGGGCCTCCGAGGGCCATCCGACGGCCATCAGCGCGATTGCGGCGGTGGCGGCGCCCGCGCGCAGGAGCCTCGTCCAGCGATCGCGAGACAGTCCCAGGGTGACGAACAACAGCGCGGCAAGCAGCAGCACGCGGAAGAGCGCGAGGAACAGGTTCATGCCCGGGGACAGGAGAAGGAGCGAGAGCTCCTGGTCGCGCTGCACGGGGCCCGAGAATCCGATGCGAACGCTCTCCCAGTCCCAGCGGGGGCGGCCGGGGCCGGTCTGGATCTGCGCGTCCTTGTCGTAGGCCTGTGCGCGCAGCTGCACGGCCGCTGCCGGGGCCTGAGGCGCGGCGGCGCTCTCGGCGACCTTGCGTGCGAGGGCGTTGGAGCTGGCGGCAAAGAGCTTGCGCGTGCCGCCACCGCTGCCTCCCTCGCTGTCTTCGATACCGGCGGGCGACTCGGAAAACGCCTGCTGCTTGGAGAGGCTCCGCGAGTAGATCGCGTCGCTTTCCGTGACGTAGGCATCGTGCCCGGCGAGCGTCCCCAGCTGAACGCCAGGACGCGCGAGCGCCGGGAACAAGGCCTCGCGCAGATGGTCGACCGCGAAGGCGAGGCCGGCGAGCAGAACGACGATCCACGCGCCATGCCGGAGGAGCGTCGCGGCCTCGCGCAGGCGCGGTTGAGGAATGACGCGGCCCAGCGCCTCGAAGACGAGCAGAACGAGCCAGCCGTAACGCGGTGCGTTGGACTCGGGAAAGAGCATCACGAGCGTCACGAGTGCGAGCAGGCCGGCCGCGCGGCCGTGGAGCTTCAGCGCAGCGAGGGCGGTGACGACGACGAGGAAGATCTCGAGCAGGGTCCAGCGCCGCACCCAGGTGCCCGGCACGTCGTCGGCTCCCGAGGCGTGCAGGAGGCGCCAGCCCGGAGGCAGGTGCAGCACCGCGCCCACCGACTGGAAATCGGCGTCCCAGCCCACCGCCGGCAGCCGCCGCAGCGGGCCTTCGATGCGGCTGTCGGCCTCGATCGAGATCTCGCCGTCGCGCAGCTCGACGCCCGCAGGACGCCCTTCGCCCGCACGCGTGATGAGCTGATCGGAACCGCCCGAGACGACGCGGCCCAGTTGAGCCGGGTTGCGCAGATCGAGCCGCGTGCTCCGCCGCAGCTGGCCGCCGAGGCTGTCCTGGACCGAGTAGCCGTTGCCGTCGAAGTCGAGCCACAGTTCGCGATGGAGTTGCAGAAGGTCCGGCTCCGGATCGGCGTTGCCGCGGCTGCGCTCGGTCAGCGTCATCACGTCGTTCGCGCCGAGGCCGTAAGTGGGCAGCTGCCGCCATTCGTCGGGCAGGGTCGTCTGCGACGCGTCGAGCGCCGGCACGCCTTCGACCACCACCTGACGCAGCTTCGGACGCGCCTCGAAGACCCACACCTCGCCGTCGGCCCAGGTGCCGCCGGTGGGCGGCCGCGCGAGGCTCTGCACCGGCCCCTCGTGACGCGCGACGAGGGTGACCGTGAAGCGCCCCGCGTGCGCCTGCAGCCTCAATTTTCCATCGGGCTCGAGCCGCGCGGGCAGTTCGCTCGCCATCGACAGGGGCACGAAGCCGTCGGGGAGCGCGCGGCCCAGCAGCAGCTCGCGCCCCTTGCCCGAGACATCCAGCTCGATCTGTGTCTCCAGCTGAAGCGGCACATCGTCGGTGACCTTGCGGTGAACGCGCAGCTCGAGGCGCTCCGTCTCGGCCTCGGGAGCCGCTTCAGCCTGCAGGAAGAGACGGCCGGCCTCTCCGCGGACGGGGAACGGCACGGGCCGGCCACGCAGCGAGAGCGCGAGCAGCGCCGTCTCGGGGGCAATGTCGAGCGATTCAGGCAGCGCGTTCCACAGGAAGCGGCCTGTGATCGCGTGCTCGCCCGCCGGCAGCTTCAGACGCGGCGTGCCGTCGGCATCGGTGACCACGGCCGGCTTGCCGTCCAGCTTCACCTCCTGCGGCCACGCATCCTCTCCGCCGGGCAGCGTGAGCCAGCCCTCGCGCGAGGCAACGGCCCTCTGCGCGAATCGTCCACCGGACCCGTCGAGCTGCAACTCGAGGCGACCGGGCCAGATGCAGACGCGCGCGCCACCGTCGTGAGGGAGCGGACACTCGAGTTCGCCCTCGCGGCCGTGCAGCGCCCATCCGGTCCAGGGCCGAAGCGGCTCGGGAACGGCCTGCCGGGCGAGCGGCTCGGCAGAGGCAAGCCCTCCGGCGAATAGGATCACGAGCAACCATCGCATCGGCATGGCGGGCTTCTTTCCTTGAACGGGAGGGGACCGAGACTACTCCGCAGCCAGTTCGAAACGTCGATCAACCGTTGCCACGTTTCACCGCAATGGTTTGATGCGGACGTCCGCACCAACCTCTGGAGCTGCGCATGAAACCCCTTCCGCAAGCGCTGAACGACTGGGTCGAAGCTGGCCTCATCGATCGCGACACGGCCGGAAGGATCGGCGCGTTCGAGGCACGGCAGGCTCAGGCGGACCGCCCCCGATGGACCAGCTGGCTCGCGCTGGGGCTGGGCGTCTGCCTCGTCGCGAGCGGCCTGCTGCTGTTCGTCGCCGCGAACTGGGACGAGATGCTGCCGGGCCTGCGCTTCGTGCTGACGCTCTCGATGGTGGGCCTGCTGCACGGGCTCGGAACGCTGACGACCGTGCGGTCGCCGAACTTCTCCCGGGCGATGCACGGCCTCGGGACGCTTTCACTTGGTCCGGCCATTTACCTCTCGGCCCAGATATTCCATCTTCAGGAGCATTGGCCGACGGGCGTGCTGGTGTGGACGGTGGGCGCGCTCGCCGGCGTCATGCTGCTCGAGGACTGGGTGCAGACGACCCTCGCCGCGGTCATCGCCCCGGCGTGGCTGGCGTCCGAATGGCTGGCGCGGGACGAGACCCCCGGGCGCGGCCTGCTGCTGGCCACCGCGATCTTCTTCGTGACGCTGACCTACCTGGGCGCCGTCCACCAGAGCGGCCCCACGCTATTCCGGCGCGCGCTCATGTGGATTGGCGTGGTCGCCTTCGGCCCGGTGCTGACCGTGCTCGTCGTCCTGGCGCACCACTCGCGGCGCACGGTCGACGCCGCATCGCTCGTTCAGTTCGCGCTGCTCTTGCTGCCGCCCCTCGCGCTGGCGTGGCGGCTGCGCGGGCGCGAAGCGTGGGCACCGGTGGCGGGCCTCGTCTGGGCACTGCTGCCCTTGGGCCTTGTCGGTCACTGGCCGACGCTCTACGCCTGGCTGGCCGTGGGCGCCGTCGCGCTCACGTGGTGGGGCGTCCACGAAGCAAGGAGCGAGCGGGTCAACCTGGGCCTCGTCACCTTCGGCGTGACCCTCGTCGCGTTCTACTTCAGCTCGGTCATGGACAAGCTCGGCCGCTCGATGGGGCTCATCGGCCTGGGCGCGTTGTTCCTGGCCGGAGGCTGGCAGCTCGAACGGCTGCGGCGACGTCTTGCCGCCCACGTCGCTGACCGGACGTCGGGCGAGGGGGCGCGGTCATGATCCTCTCTTGGCGAGGGCTCGCACTGGGCCTGTTCCAGCTCGCGCTCGTCCTGGGCGTGGGCGGCAAGATGCTGTTCGACCGCGCGACGTGTCCGCGTGGCTGGACCAAGACGGTGCCGGTCGATCCGGAGCTGCCGATTCGCGGCCGTTACGTCCGCCTTCGCCTCGCGGTGCCGCTGGTGGGCGCGTCGCCGGAGACGTTCTACGCGGTCCGGCTGGACGTTTCGGGGGAGGGCCGACTGATCGCAACTCCAGCGGAAGGCCGCGGCGCCCACTCGATACTCCCGTTCACCCGAACCAACACAAGTGACTCCCCTCTGGCGAGCGACGCCGAGGCGTTCGACCGTGTCCTGCTCAACGGCGAGCTGGCCTACTTCATCTCCGAGCATGCCCAGGACCCGACGCGCGTGGCGCCCGGCGACGAGCTGTGGGTCGAGGTGACCTTGCCGCGCGCCGGCCCTCCGCGCCCCATCCGCCTCGGCATCCTTCACGAGGGACGGATTCTGCCGCTGCCCCATTGATTCGCCTTCGGCACGAACCTCTGTTAGCGTTTTTCTCGCACTCTCCCAGTTCGGCGCGGAGCGGCGTGCAGCCCGGCGGGCGCGCGACCAAGAACTCTCCGGGCCAGCCAACGAACGCCACCGCACGGAGGTTAACCATGAAGCCGGTAACCATCCACACGCTCCGCCAGATGAAGGAACGCGGCGAGCGCATCACCATGCTGACCGCCTACGACGCGACCTTCGCGCACCTGCTGGACGGCGCGGGAATCGACGTTCTGCTCGTGGGTGACTCGCTCGGGATGGTGGTTCAGGGCCACGACTCCACCCTGCCCGTCACCGTCGACGAGATGGTCTACCACTGCCGCGCCGTGCGCCGCGGAACGAAGCGGGCCCACGTCGTCGGCGACCTGCCGTTCATGAGCTATCAGGCGTCGGTCGACGAGGCGGTGCGCAACGCCGGGCGGCTGGTGGCCGAAGGCGGCGCGCAGAGCGTCAAGCTCGAGGGTGGCGCCGAGTTCTCCGACGTCGTCTCGCGCATCGTCCGCGCGGGCATTCCGGTCATGGGCCACATCGGGCTGACGCCCCAGAGCGTCCACAAGATGGGCGGCTACGTCGTGCAGGGCAAAGACGAGGAGAAAGCCCGCAAGCTGTTCGCCGACGCGCTCGCGCTGGAAGCGGCCGGCTGCTACGCGATCGTGCTCGAGGGCATTCCGACCGAGCTTGCCGCGGAGATCACCCGGCACCTCGGCATCCCGACCATCGGCATCGGCGCGGGCGTGAACTGCGACGGCCAGGTGCTGGTCTGCTACGACCTGCTCGGCTTCAACCCCGACTTCGCGCCCAAGTTCGTGAAGCGCTTCGCCGACGGCGCGGGGATGGTTCAGGGGGCGGCGAAGGCCTACATCGACGAGGTGCGCGGCGCGGCGTTCCCGGCCGACGAGCACTCGTTCCACTCGAAGACGCTCCGTCTCTACCCAGCCTCCGTGAAGCCCGCCGGCGGCCTCGGGAGCCCTGAAATCGACGACGACGCCATCGCCCGCATCTACGCGGCTCCGGTGTGACGATGCAGCTGTTCGAGGACCCGAAGGCATTCCAGGCCGCCTGCGTCGCGGCCCGGCGTGAAGGCGACCTGGGCTTCGTGCCGACGATGGGCTTCCTGCACGAAGGCCACGAATCGCTCATGCGCCTCGCCGCGCAGCACCGGACGAGTGCGCTCTCCATCTTCGTGAACCCTTCGCAGTTCGGACCGAACGAGGACCTCGCCCGCTACCCGCGCGACCTCGAGGGCGACCTGCGGAAGGCGGAAGAGTGCGGCGTCGATCTGGTGCTGGCCCCGAAGGATCCGGCCGCGATCTATCCCGCCGGTTTTCAGACCTGGGTCGAGCCGGGCGCCATCGCGGCGACGCTCGAGGGTGAGCACCGTCCGGGACATTTCCGCGGGGTGGCCACGGTGGTGCTGAAGCTCCTGCAGCTGTCGCAGGCGACTCACGCCTACTTCGGACGTAAGGACTACCAGCAGCTGACGCTGGTGCAGCGGCTGGCCGCAGACCTCGACCTTCCGGTGAAGATCGTAGGGGCGCCCACGGTGCGCGAACCGGACGGCCTCGCGAAGAGCTCGCGGAACGTCTACCTGTCGCCCGAGGAGCGTCGGAGGGCGCTGTGCCTGTGGCGTGCGCAACAGGCCGCACGGATGGCGTTGAGCAGCGGTGAAACGCGCGCGTCCGCTCTGGAGGCCATCGCGCGGGCCGAGGTCGAGAAGGCGGCCGACCGCATCGACTATGTCGCGGTCCGCGATGCCTTCGACCTTTCGGCGATCGATCACGTCGCAGCCGGTCGCGCGGTGATTCTCTTCGCAGCCGTCGTGGGGCGGACGCGGCTCATCGACAACGGGCTGCTTGAGGCTGGCGCGTGACGGCCGGAAGGGCGGACACTGCACCCCTTCGCGCGCGCTCCCTCGTCGCGCTGATGGCGCTCTCGGCCTGCCGCTGCTCCGACCCGGCGCTCGTCACCGTCCAGACCGTTGCACTTCCGAGAGAGGCACGGCTCGTCACGGCGGGGTCGGCGCCGGGAGCCGCTCCGTGGGCCGTTTTCCGGGGTCGCGACGGTCGGCTCGGCCTGCAGGTTCCTGCCGCCAGCGGCAGCGCGCGAACGGTCCCGCTGGTCGACGGGCGCGTCGTTCCCTCGCCCGATGGCCGCACGCTTGCGCTTCTGTCGCCCGACGGACTGCGACTCGTGGACGCGCTGTCGGGAGAGCCGATGGCGCGGCTGGCCGGGCTCCGGCATCCCATGGCGGCGGCCTGGTCACCGGACGGGCGAACGCTCGCGGAGGTCGACGGCCTCGGCCGGCTCCGGATCTTCGACCCTGCGAACGCAGCGGTGCTGGTGGCCATCGAGACACAGGTCGCCGACGCAGAGACGGTGGAGTTCTCGAGCGATGCGCGGCACGTCGCCGTCTCGGGCAAAGCGGCGCTGGCCTTGATCGACCTGGCCCAGGGGCTGTCGCAACCGATTCCATTGCCCAGCGCGCGGACGGCCTTCGCCCGCGACGGCGAGCACCTGCTCGTCTCGAGCGGCGGCGAGACCTCGCTCTTTCGGGCGGACGGCTCAATCGTCGGACCTGTGCCGGGGAGCGCTCTGCGCGGCGCCTCGCCCGATGGCCGTGTCGCACTCCTCGAGGCCGGCGTCGGGCGCGCCTCGCTCGTGGAGACCGGAACGGGCAGTCTGCGGTGCATTCCTGAGCTGGGTCCGGACGAGCGGCGCGTCGCGTTCTCGGCGGACGGAGGACGGCTCGCTGTTGCGGGCAGCGGCCGTCTCGCCGTGATTCGCACGAGCGATTGCAGGAAGGTCGGGACGGCCGCCATTACCCCTGCGCTCCCCGAGAGCATCTCGTTCGGTTTCGACGGCCGGTCGCTCATCGTCGGCACGTCGGGAAGCGTGCTCATCGTGGCCCTCGAAGCCGATGCAGCCGCGCAACCGCCCGAGGTCGCGCCCGCGCTGCCGACACTCCCCACGCCGCCCACCCAGCTCGCGGACGAAGGCCGGCTGGCCGAGCGGATCGAGCCTCTGGAAGGCCGATTCGGCAACGTCCACTGGCTCCCCGGCCAACAGCATCTCCTGCTCGCCGCGGAGGGCGGCGCGAGCGAGACCTTCGACGTCGATGCGGGTCGCCGTTCGCTGGGGGTTCCGGCCACCACGGATCGCGTCGCCTTCGTCGCGCCGTTCGTCCGGGGCCTCGTCCACGGCGCAGAGAAGGGCCGGCTCATGCTGTCGATGGACGGCAGCAGCACCAGCAGCGACTCGGGCCACGTCCGGCTCTGGTCGCTGGCCGTGGGCGACGATGGCCGCAGCATCGTCAGCGCGGGCGCGGACGGCACCATCGCCCTGTGGGAGCCGACGAGTTCCGGTCTCGTGGAGCGTCGGCGCTGGAGATGGGGGGCGGCATCAGAGTCGGCAGAGCGAGACCTTCGTGACCTGGCCGTCGCGCCTGAGGCAAAGCTCATCTACGGCCTGCAACGTGAGGGGGGCGGCGTGCTGGCGCGGCGATGGGAGCCGGAGACGGCCACCGCCACCACGCTGCTGACGCTCGAGGGGCCGGCCGCGCTCGCACTTTCACCCGACGGCCGGCAGCTGGCTCTCGCGGGCGGTCATGAGCTGCGGCTCTACGACACCCAGGAGCGCCGCGTCACTGGTGTCATCGCACTGCCGGAGCCTGCTGGTGCGCTGGCGTTCTCGGCGGACGGCAAGCGGCTGGGCGTGGCCTCGGCCCAAGGCGGCGCCACGGTGCGGATCCGGGACCTAGGCGCCGACGATTGGGCGCTCGAACTTCAGGGCGACGGCTCCGATCAGGGCGTGACGTCGCTCGCGCTGTCGCCCGATGGGCTCTACGCGGCGGCATCGACCGGCGGGGCGGTCACCGTCTGGCGGATCACGCGCTGAAGCGGAGCGCCTACAGCGTCGCGTAGAAGAAGTTGAGGCACATCTCTTCGAGGGTGCCCTCGCCCCAGCGGAGCGTGCTCGGCGTGGTGGGCTGACCGTTGATGACGGGCTGGGCCTCCGGGCTGTTGTCGAAGGTGCAGGACAACTCGACCGTCGTGCCGCGCGGCACTTTGTACGCCTCGTCGAAGAAGTAGAACTGCTGCCAGTGGAAGTCCCACTTCGGGATGTCGATGAGCGTCGTCGTCTGGTCGCCGTCGAGCACCTTCACAGTGATCGACGCGCCGTGAAGGTGCATGTGCGGGGCGAGCCCGTGGAACGTGACGTCGAGGCCGGCCGGCAGGCGGTCGTAGATGATGGCGGTGTCGTAGGTGGCCGTGACGGTCTTCTTCTCGCCGGGCGCCACCTCGAACGTGTTGTTGAGCACGGGGAAGATGTAGGCAGGCTTCACGTCGGACGCCGGCGCATACTCGAGCAGCGCGGTGGTCTGGTCGGTCGTGTTCTGCTCGAGCAGCGTGTTGTAGTGGACCTGCATCACGAGCCGGCTGTTGGCCTTCAGAATGACGCCCGTACCCGCGGGAAAGCGCGTCGCCGTGATGCCCGGAACCCAGGCGCCAACCATGGTCGCCTGAACGTTCGCGTCTCCGAAGCAGGTGTAGCCCGGCGCAGCGTCGCGAGCCTCCTGGGCGGCGAGTTCGCCCAGCTTGGCGGGACCCACGCTGAAGAGGATGACGTGGTGGACGATGCGCGTGTTGCCGGGGCGGATGTCGAACGCCGTCACGGCCGTGTCGAAGCCCAGCTTCGGATCGAGCACGAAGCAGCGGTAGTCGTCCGAACCCGTCGTAAGTTTCGGGGTGTAGGGCGCCTGCATCGACAGTTCGGCGCTCGGGGCAAGCGTTTCGATGTCGCCGGTGCCGGACGTGGGCTTCGTTGCCGGGTCGCCCTCGGGCGTGCCCTCCGAGATCCACGCGTCGATCGTCGCGATCTCCTGCGCGGTGAGGCGGCGCTCGTGACGCAGCGCGAGCCCCTCGTCGGAGGGCATCCACGGCGGCATTGCGCCCGAGCGGACGGAGGCGGCGATGGCCGGTGCCATGGCCTTCGCCTGTGCGTAGGTCGTGAGGTCGAACGAGCCGATGCCGTTCGCGCTGTGGCAGCCCTCGCAGCGCGCCTCGAGGACCGGCTTCACGTTGCGCCAGTAGGTCGTGCCTGCGCTCGACGTGCCGCCGCTGCCGCCGCTCCCTCCGGACGAGCAGGCGATCGACAGGACGAGGGGAACGAGCAGAACGAGCACCGGTGCGCGGCGAAACATGGCGTCCTCCGAAGGCTGGGCGCGTCAATCCAGCCACAGAGATCCAAGCGAGGCAAATGAGGTCCGGCGTGCTTGCCGGTGCTGGCGTGCGCCGGTATCGTCCGCGCGTTTTCTGCCCGAGGAGACGCCATGATTCCGGCCACTGCGCACCGCCCCGAGATTCGACTGCCCGACCTGCGTCCGTTCATCGACGGCGCCTTCGTGGATGCCCACAGCGAGCGGACCATCGGGGTGATCAACCCGTCCACGGGCGAGGAGATCTGCCGGGTGCAGGAGGCCGACGAGGTCGACGTCGACCGCGCAGTGAAGGCGGCGCGTGCGGCGATGAGTGGCGACTGGGGCCGAATGAACGGCACCGCGCGGGCCCGTCTCGTGCGCCGCTTCGGCGACCTGATCGATGCGAACAAGGAGGAGCTGGCGCGGCTCGAGAGCCTCAACAACGGCAAGACCTACCGCGAGGCGGTGAAGGGCGACATTCCGGCGGCCGCCGAGATGTTCCACTACTTCGCCGGCTGGGCGACGAAGCTGACCGGCGAGACGCTGCCGGTCGACGGCCCTTACCTCAACTACACGCTGCGCGAGCCGATGGGCGTCTGCGCGCAGATCATCCCGTGGAACTTCCCGGTGCTGATGGCCGCGTGGAAGCTCGCTCCGGCGCTGGCGACGGGCAACGCGGTGGTGCTGAAACCCAGCGAGGTGACGCCGCTCACGGCGCTGCGCCTCGCAGAGCTGGCGGTCGAGGCCGGCTTCCCGAAGGGCGCCGTCAACGTCGTCGTCGGCTACGGCCACGTGGCCGGTGAAGCGCTGGCGCGCCACATGGAGGTCGACAAGCTCGCGTTCACCGGCTCGTCGCGCACGGCGAAGGCGCTGCTCAAGGCATCGGCCGAATCGAACCTGAAGAAGCTGTCGCTCGAGCTGGGCGGCAAGAGCCCGCACATCGTGTTCGACGACGCCGACCTGAAGCCGGCCATTTCGGCCGCTTTCTGGGGCATTTTCATGAACAAGGGCGAGGTGTGCGCCGCCGGCTCGCGCCTGCTCGTTCAGAAGAAGGTGCACGCCGAGTTCGTCGCGAAGCTGGCCGAGCGCGCGCTGAAGACCAAGGTGGGCGACCCCTTCGAGCCGGGCATCGAGATGGGCCCGGTGGTGAGCGCGCGCCAGCTGTCGACGGTGATGGAGTACATCGCGTCGGGCAAGGCGCAGGGCGCGAAGCTGGTGGCAGGCGGCGAACGGGACCTCTCGCCGGGACGCGAGGCGGGCTACTTCGTGAGGCCGACGATCTTCGACGAGGTCGATCCGTCGATGCGCATCGCCCAGGAGGAGATCTTCGGGCCGGTGCTGTCGGTCATTCCGTTCGATGACGAGGCCGACGCGCTGCGCATCGCGAACGGAACGATTTATGGGCTGGTGAGCGGCGTCTGGACGAAGGACGTCGGCCGGGCACACCGCATGGCCCGTGGGCTGAAGGCCGGCACGGTGTGGGTCAACGACTACAACGTCTTTGACGCGGCGAGCCCTTTCGGCGGCTACGGGCAGAGCGGGTGGGGTCGCGAGATGGGCGCCCACGCGCTGGAGCTCTACACGCAGACGAAGAGCGTCTGGGTCCGCACCGACCGCTGACACCCGCGTCCGGGCCGGGCTCAGTGAAGCTTCGTCCGGCGGGGCGGCACGAGCGTGGAACGCGCGACGACCGAACGTCATCGAGGATTCATGGCGACGCAGCAGGCGCCACAGAGGAGCACCGAAGACCACCGGCGCTTCGTCGGTGTTCAGGCGCTTCTGCTGACGACGGGGCTCCTCGTTACCGGGCTGCCGGACGGATGGCCGGACGCCCGCGTGGTGCTGGTTCTGCTGGCGTTCTCTGGCTTTTCGGGCGCGCTCTACTACATCGCCTCTCGTTGGCGGCAGCCGTTCCTCACGCTGATGGTGGTGCTGTACGCGGCGGCCTATGCCCCCGGGCTGGGGAACGCGCTCGCGAGCGGCCTCGCACCCCGTCAGCAGGTGCTCGGCGCCATGCCGGAGTCGGTCGAGGGCGCGCTGCTGCTCTACGCGGTCTTCGTCGGCGCGGTGCTCTTCTCGACGCGGGTCTTCGTCTCGCTGTGGCAGCGGATCCTGCCGAAGCGCGCCGCCGTCGCGTTCGCCGAGGAGACGAACCTGCGGTCGGTTTGGCTCGCCCTGCTGACGGTCCTTGGGGTCTCGCTCGCGGTCTCATTCGTCATCGGAACCTGGTCGGCCTACGGCACGAAGGGCAGCGATGTCTCCCGCGACGGCACCTTCCGGCTGGAGTTCCTTTACGACCCGGCGCTGTTCGCGACCTTCGGCCTCGCCATCTCGGAGCTGCAGGCGACCCGCGCCGAGGAGGACCGGCGCATCTCGAGCCGGACGCTGTGGGGCATCGTTCTGCTGACGTCGTTCCTGCTGTTCATGCGCCAGATTCGCAGGATGATGCTGGCGGCGCTGGGGCTAGGCGTCCTGGAGCTCCTCGACAGCGCCGTGCTGATGCGGCGTCTGGCCGCCTCTCCGGCACGCTCGCTGGCGCTGGGCGCGCTCATCGCCTCGACATCGTTCGGTGTGATCATCGGCAGCGCCGCCTGGCGCCGAAGCGCGAACGAGTTCGCGACCAACTCGGTCACCGAACGGCTGGGCGACCTGCAGAACCGGATGGGGAACACCACCGAGACGTTGAACGTCGCGCGCGAGCGGCTGACCTACCTCTGGCTCGACTCGGTCACCTATGAGAACGCGCCGATGCTCGACGGGCTGCTCGACCTCGAAGAGCTGTTCACACGCACGATCATCACCAGCGTTCCGGGCATGCTGTTCCGCTCGAAATACAAGTATCCGCAGCCGACCTGCGAGAACGCCTTCGAGCGGCTGGGGGTGGAGACCGACCTGCCGTGCACGGCGCAATCCGAGGGATACCTTGCAGCCGGATTTCTTGGCGTGCTCGTCGTCGGGGTGGCGTTCGGCTTGATGATCTCTCTGGCGGACGTGCTGCGCTGGCGGGGAGGCGCGCTGGGCATCCTGACGGCGCTGCACATCATCCTGCCGCTGACGGTTCTCGAGACCTCGGCCTTCCCTCTCGTCTGGTCGCTGCGCCAGACGCTGCTCGGCATGTCGACCATCGCGGTGCTGACGGCGATGTTCTCGACGGTCTCGGGTCAGCGGCTGAAGGTGCTGCCGGGGCAGATGGCGCGCCGTGTGCCGCTGGGCGAACGGCGTTGACGTGGCTCAAGAGAGGCCGAGCCGCGCCAGCAGCTCCTCCGCACGGTGCGCGTAGCTGTGTCCGTCGGCGAGCGTTCGCCCGCGACCGGCCTCGGCAATGGCCCTTGCCCACGCAGGCTCCCGGAGCAGCTTCAGACCGGCCTCCGCGCATTCGTCGGCCGTCTCGAAAAAAAGCGCCTCTCGCCCTTCGTCGAACCAGCGCAGATGGTCCTCGGTCCGCTCGGCGAGGAGCAGGCCGCCGCAGGCCGGCACCTCGAACGTTCTCATCTGGTGCAGGTCCCGGTTCGCCTTGCGCAGCAACGAAAGGTTCGCCGCCGAGCCGTGGAACGCCTGCCGCAGCACCTCGCCCGTCAGCGGCCGGTTTTCGATCTGCGGCCGGAGCGTCGAGGTGCGCGCGACGGCCTCCCATCGGGCGCCGAACACCTTCACCGGCACGCCGCGCGCGACCAGCGCCTCCAGCAACTCCTGCCGCTCCGGCGCCCACGCCCCGACGAAGCTGAGGCGCGTGCGGAGCGGGTCGTCCGCACCGAGCGGCCGCTGCGGCGGGTGACTGAGGTGCGGGTCGTATCCGAACGGCAGGTGCTCGACGTGGCGAACGCCCATGTCGCACAGCTCGGCGAGGGCGAAGTGGCGCGGCGTGAAGAGAGCGTCCCATCGCGTCAGGCAGGCGCGCATGCGCGGCGTCGTGTTGAGCGGATTCCGAAGATCGTCCGGGTGGTAGGCGACGAGCAGCCGCCCGGGAGCGCGCATCGCATCGACGGTCATCGGGTGCAGTGCCGGCCCCTTGATGACAAGCACGAGGTCGGGTGAGAGACGCCGCGTCGTCCTCACGAGATCAAGGTTGAGCAGCGTCTCCGCAGCAGGTCGCACGAGCCGCCTCGCGGCGCGCACCCACCGAGCGTCATGCTCCCAGCCGGTCCAGCGGCCGCCCACGAAGAGGTGCGCGTCGCGACCCCGCTCAATGAGGCCGCGATGAAACGAGGCGCCCAGCGAGATGCCGGCCGACTGATCGACGACGAGGATGCGCGGTCCCTTGGACAGCCCGCTCATGGCGTCGCCCCCCGCCTCGTCTCCCCCGCCTTCGCGTCGAGGGCCGCGCGCCAGCGCGCCAGCTCCTCGCGCTCGGCGCCCTCCGCGCGCGATGCGAGCCCGGAAAGGACGAGGGCGGCGCGCGACAACTCGCCGTGCGCTTCGAAGGCCTGCGCGAGAAGCCTTCCCGGCCAGACTGCTCCCGGATGAGACAGCACGGCGGCCTCCGCCTCGGTGATCGCCTGCGCCGCACGCTGCTGCCGGAGGAGCCCGAGAATGCGAAGGGTCCGGACGTCGCGCGCCAGCTCCGGCGAGGCCTCGGGGGCCACGCTTCGAAGCGCCTCGACCGCGGACGCCGGACGTCCCGCATCCAACTCGAGCTGCGCGAGCTTAACTCGCAGCCAGACGTTCTCGGGCCGAGCGGAAATGGCCTGAGCAAGCATCGCGCGCGCTGCCTCGAGGTCCCCGCCCAGACGTGCAGCCGCCGAACGGCACCCCGCCGCCGCGACTGCGTCGAGACCGTCGAGCCGCACAGCGAGCAGCGACATCGCCTTCAAGATCCCATCGCGCTCGGCTGCGGGCGAGCAGCGCAGCGCATCGCGCGAATGGCAGGCTGCGTCACGTTCAGCCGCTTCGCACATGTCCGCAAGCAGCGCCCCCGACGAGAAGGCCTCTCCGCCGACAGCCAGCAGCTCCGCCGTCCGCCGGGCAAGCCGGTAGAGACCTTGCGTCCACAGTTCGGCAAGAAGCTGGCGAGCGGCAGAGACCGGCCCGAGGCGCGAGGTCTTTTCCGACACCCCGTCCGAAGCGTTCAGGAGCGCGATCGGGAACGCGGCGAGATCGTTCTCGTCGGCCCCCCACTGCAGCGCACGACGAACCATCGCCAGGGGCCGGAGAGCGGCGACATAGGCGGCTCGCAGCTCGGTGAACGCCTGCGCCCGTCGCCCCGCGAGCCACAGGGCCTCCGCAGTCAACGCGTGTGCCGACTCGCCCTGACTCAGGACCTGGGCGCGCGCGAGATGCGGCAATGCCCGACGAATCGCGTCGGCCCGCTCCTCGCGCATCTCGGCCGTTTGGGCACGCGAGAGGAGGGCCGTCGCAGCCTCCAGCGGGACATACGGATCGGCCACATGACGTCGACGAACGGCGCGCCACGCTTCATCGATCGATGCCGCCGAAGAGCCCACCTCACCCCGGTGCGCGGCCACCTCGTTGGGAAGAAGCTTCGGGAGGCCATGAACGGCGAACAGCGCCGTGAGACACGCGAGAGCAAGGCCCCCGGCGAGACCAACTCGGGCATCGATTCGATTCCGGCCCGGAAAATGGGCCCCGGCGACGACACCGACCGCCACCATGAAGGGCGCGCCCACGCCAACGAACTCCAGGCTGAAGTCGCCGAGATCATGAAGCACGAGGGCCGCCGCACCCGCTGCCAGCGCCTCGCTGGTCAGGTCGGCGCCGTTGCCGGAACGCTCGCGCAGGAGGCTGACGAGGGTCTTGCCGAGGATCAGCAGACCGACGAGTCCGAGCGGAGCGCCCCACTCCGTCAGCCACTGCAGCGGCAGGTTCTCCGGGTGCGTGAAGGTCGCCATCGTCCGCGGCGGCGCGAACGCCGGGAAGGCCGACTCGAAGGCCCCCGCACCAACGCCCGTCCACGCATGCGCCCCCGCAAGGCGAATGACAGAAGGCCAGATTGCGCTCTTGCCGACAGCCGCCTCCCCGGCCTCGTCGAACCCTTCGGACCACTGCTCCAGCATCGCCAGCACGACCACGGCGCCCATGGCCGCGACCACGGCGAAAAGGCCCGAACTGCGCTCACCACGCGGGCGACGGCGGACGGCCGCGACGAGGAACAGGAGCGCCATCACGGCGAGACCGATGACGCCGCCGTTCGATCGGGTCGCCACCAGGAGCACGGTGCTGCTCACCCCGAACGCAGCCCAGGCGAGGCGCACGAGCGGCGCAGAGGCCGAGAGCGCGAGGCCGCACGAGGCCGCCACGGCCAGCGTGAGCAGGTTCGCGAGGTGGTTGGGATTGACGTAGGGAGACAGGAACCCGAGACCGCCAGCGCCGGTCACCTCGCCGCCCCAGACGACGCCCCAGAGCGCGACGACCGCAAGGAACACGCCTGAGACGGACAGCGCCCCCGCGAGACGTTGCAACGCCCCGTCACGCCTCGCCAGCGTCGCAGCTGCCGTCACGAGACCACCGAAGGCAGCGAGGCGCAGGGCCGCCAGCAGCGACGACGTCGGGTCGAGCGACCACGGAACGAACGACGGCGCGGCCTCCGGATGAAGCGCCGCAAGCTCGACCGCGCGCGGCGAGAGGAGACGCCCGAGGCCCACCGGCAGCGGTATCGACGAGACCAGCGCCACCCCGGCGCCACCGAACAACGCCCACGCCAGCAGCGGCACCACGAGCCCGTCGCGCCCACGCGAGACTGCGACGGCGGCGAACGCCACCGCGGCCAGCGCCGAGACGTAGAGCGTCGCTCCCGCGGGGACACCACCCCTCCAGAAGCCCGCCGATGTGACAACAATCATCACGACGAGCTCGGCGACGAGGCTGGCGCGAGGGCGGACCGACGATTGCAGCGTCTGCATCAGCGCCCCCGCCCGCAAGCATCGAAGAAGCGCTCGGGTGAGAGCAGCGCCGCACGCCAGGCGGCTTCGACGACCTCCGGCGAGTAGCGGCGCCGCCACAGTTCGCGGAGCCGATGCCGCGAGACCGCACCCGAACGGACCCGACGGGCCATCTCGCGAACACCCTCGGCCACATCGGATTCACCGGTGCCGACGACGAGGACGTCCGGGTTGTCCACCGCGAGATCGCGCACCCCGCCGACATCTGTTGCGACGAACGGAACGCCGTGCGCCATCGCCTCGATGAGCACCTGAGGCAGCCCCTCGAAGAGCGACGGCAAGACCACGAAGTCGGACCGGTGCATCAACGTCGACAACGCGTCATGACGATAGGGTCCATGCACCTCAACGTCGCTTCGGCCAAGACGGTGCACTTCCGCTCGCAGAGGCTCGAAGAGGTGGCCACCGCCGTGCAGGTCGAGCCGCGCCACACCAATCTCGAGCGTCGGCCACAGCCTCACGAGAAGGTCCGGACGCTTGCCCGCGACGAGGCCACCGAAGAATCCGACGCGCAGCTCCCTGTCGCCTGCAGGGCCGTCGGGAGGCAGGTCGTGCAACTGCCCCGGATGCGTCAGGTGCGGCAGCGACGCGAGCGGCTCGCCACGGCCGTAGGTGTCACGAAGCGCGTTCGCCACCGTCGGCGACATCGCGATCACCGCATCCATCTTCTGGAGCGACCACTGCTGCATGCGGTTGAGCCCGACCGGCGCGCCGACGTGGTTGTAGATGGAGAGTCCGCCCCGCTTCACGAACTGCTTGCAGAAGAGATGAAAACCACCTGCGCCGACGCCGAGCAGCGTGTCGTACTCGCGGCCCAGTCGGACCCGCGCAGCGACGGCCGCCCACAGTTGCCGAAGCCGAGGATGCGGGCTGTTCCAATCGAACGGCGTCGTGACGACCCGGACGCCGGCCTCGTCCAACCGGGTCCGGCGCACCTCGTCGAGCTGATAGGCCTGCGCGATCAGCGTCACCTCCGCGCCGGCGCGGCGCAGCATCGGAGCGAGATGCGCGATATGGGTCTCGCAGCCGCCGCTGGGCGCCAGGTTGCAGGAGATGAGCACGCGCTTCATCGCGCCCTCCCCCGCCACTGGCGAACGACGCGTGCAAGCGCCGGTGAGGCTGCGATCAGCGCCGTCCTCTGCCACGCCTCCGGCGCCATCGACACGCGATGACGACCTGCCGGGGCGAGCCGCGAAGCAAAGGAGCCCTCCGCCGAAAGGACCGACTGTTCCCACGCGACGGCTTCGGCGCGGCGCACGAGTCGCTGGTGGTCATCGTCGGTCGCGTCCGTGGCGAGGCCCATTTCTCGGGCTCGGGCGAGATCCCCCGCCCACGCCCTCACCGTGCCGAGGGACATCTTCGACACGCGTCGCAGCGCCGCGACGTAGTCGGGCCAGGCCAGGCGCGCAAGCTGCTCGCGCCACGGCGAGACGTTGCCGCCGTGCCTTCGATAGGCGACGAGCGGCGCATCGACATAGGCGATCGAGGAGAGGAGCATCGCGCGAAGGCTCAGCACCTGATCCTCGGCGATGACGTCGGCGGGCAGCGGTCCGAAGCGCTGAAACAGCCGCGCGCTGACCGCCTCAGCACAACCGAGCATCGCGCGCCGCCCCTCGACCACATCACGCCAATGCGCCGGAGGCCGGTGCGAAGCATCCGCCAGAGCTCCGAACGCCCGGCCATGCTCATCGATGATCGTTGCGTTCGAATAGAGCGCGTCAGCGCCCGTCTCCTGCCATCGGACCATCAGCCGTTCGACCCGGTCAGGTGCGGAGCGATCGTCGCCGGCCATCAGCACCAGAAGTTCGCCTCGTGCCTCTCGCACCGCCTCGTTGATGCGCGTCGCCAAGCCTTCACGCTTCGTCGCCAGCTGCGTCCGAATCGCACGATCGCTGCGGGCCCCGTCTGCCGCGGCCCGGATGCGATCGGCCGTGCCGTCGGTCGAGGCGTCGTCGCAGAAGAGAAACTCGATCGGTTCGTACCGCTGCGCGAGCGCCCCAGCGACGGCCTCATCGATGAACGGCTGCTGCTCGCAGGCAAAGAGCGCAACGGTGACGAGAGGCCGGGACATCGCTTCAGGCCACCTGCTCGAAGGCGCGCACGGCAGCGATGACCTCGTCCTGCTGCGCGTCAGAGAGATGCGGCCCCATCGGCAGGCTCAGCACCTCCGAGGCGAGCTGCTCGGCGACCGGCAGACTCCCTTTCTCGAACCCCATCCGCGCGTAGGCGCCCGACAGGTGCGGCGGTACCGGATAGTGGATGAGCGTCCCAACGCCGCGGGCCGTCAGATGGGCTTGCAGCGCGTCACGGCGCGCATGACGCACGACGAACAGGTGCCACGCAGCCTCAACGTTCGGAGTCACCTCGGGAAGCACGACTCCCGGCACGTCGCGCAGCTGGCTGAGGTAGCGCGCGGCGATCGTTCGCCGACGCTCGTTCCACGCGTCCAGAACAGGCAGCTTCACGCGCAGGAAGGCCGCCTGCAGCTCGTCCAGCCGCGAGTTGAAGCCCGCCTCGTCGTGCCGGTACTTTACCGTCGATCCGTAGCCGCGAAGCCTCCGCACACGCTCAGCGATTCGAGCATCGTTCGTGGTGATCGCGCCGCCGTCGCCCAGCGCCCCCAGGTTCTTGCCGGGGTAGAAGCTGAAGCCGGCCGCATCGCCCAGCGCGCCGCAGCGAATCGATCCGAGCCTCGCTCCGTGGGCCTGAGCGGCGTCCTCGATGACGACGAGACCATGACGACGAGCGAAGGCGTTCACCTCGTCCATCGGCGCAGGTCGGCCATACAGGTGTACGGGAATGATCGCGCGCGTCCGCGGCGAGCGTGCTGCCTCGAGTCGATTCGGATCGATTTGATGCGTCGCCGGGTCCGGCTCCACCGGCACCGGCGTCGCGCCCGCGTAGGTCACCGCGAGCCACGTCGCGATGAAGGTGTTCGAGGGCACCAGCACCTCGTCACCAGGGCCGACCTCGTAAGCGCGAAGCAGAAGGTGCAGGGCATCAAGTCCGTTTGCGACCCCCACCGCATGCGACGCGCCGCAATAGGACGCGAACTCCGCCTCGAACGCCTCGAGCTCCTGGCCCGTGACGAACCACGCACGCTCACGCACGCGCCGGTAGGCCGCGTCCAGCAACGGCCCCAGCGCATCGTGCGCCGCCTTGAGGTCGAGGAACGGAACGGTCACGACAGCCCCTTCGCGCGCCGAAACAGCTCGAAGTCGTGGAAGTAATCGCCGGCATCGTAGGGCAGCGACGCCAGAACGAGACAGACCGCACCCGGCGAAAAGTCCAAGACCTCGCGCCACATCATCGGGCCGATGTAGAGCCCCTCGGTCGGGGTCGACAGCACTGTGCTGCGGGTCTCCACGCCGTCGCTCACGCGCATTTCGAACGAGCCGGAGATCGCGATGAACAGTTGCTCGAGGTCGCGATGCCCATGCGCCCCGCGCACCTTCCCGGCCGGCACGTCATAAAGCGCGTAAATGCGCCGAATCGCGAAAGGCACATGATTCCCGGCCTCCGCGAACATCAGCGCCCCGCGGTCGTCGTGCACGCCGGGTAGGCTCACGAGGCGACTGGCGAAGTCACTCATGACGATGCCTCGTCGTCGGGGAAGGGACCGAACTGGCGCCTCCACTCGGCCACCAACTCTGGCGGATAGCCGCGATGGAAGTGGCGCATCCATGGATAGGCCGGACGCCCCGAGCCGTCGCGCACGAGCACTTCCGAGGTCCGCTTGACGACCCGCGCTGGCGAGCCCGCCACCACCTGGTCGGCCGCCACGTCTTGGTTGACGAACGAGCCGGCCGCCACAAGCGCACCGCGACCAATCGAAATGCCGGCAAACAGAATCGCGCCAGCACCGATGGCGGAGTAGTCACCGATGGTCACGCCTGCGAGTCGCTCGCTCGGGGGCTGAGGGTCGTTCGTCACGATCACCCCGGGAAAAAGCCAGACGCAGTCGCCGACGCGGGCGCCGTGCGCGACAAACACATTTGAATGTGTGCGCACGTGGTCGCCGAAGTTCGCGTGTCCTTGAAGATCCGTTCCCGTCCCAATCTGTAGCCCCTGCCCCGCCACAAGCTTCTCGCGCACCGTGACGCGGTGGCCCGTGCGAAGTCCCGGCCCGATCGTCGAGCCGGCGTAGAAGCAGCTGAACGAGCGAATGAGCGACCCGTCACCAATGACCAGCGGCGCCCCGTCGGCGAGCGGCGTGGGGTGCCCTATTTCGCAATGGTTTTCGATGATCACGTCGTCACCGATGACCACGTCGTCGTGTACCAGCGTGAACGGGCCGATGCTGACCCGCTGGCCGATCTTTGCCTTCGGCGAGACGATGGAGGAGGGATGGATCACGGGACCCTCCGCTCGCGTGCGTGGAGAATCGTCTCACGCAGGCCCTCTCTGAAATCGCGCCGAGGCCCCCAATCCAGCTCGCGCGCGATCTTGTCGATGCCCACCGCGTAGCGCCAGTCGTGGCCCGGCCGGTCGGCGACGAAGGAGATGAGCCGCTCGTGAGGTGCACCCTCAGGCACCAACTCGTCCATCAGAGCGCAGATGAGACCGACGATTTCGAGGTTCGTCCGCTCGTTCTCGCCGCCGACGCAATAGGTCTCGCCGGCGCGCCCTTGACGAAGAATCCGCTCGATCGCCTCGCAGTGGTCCTGCACATGCAGCCAGTCGCGGACGTTCCGGCCTGTCCCGTAGACGGGGATCGCGCGCTCCTCGAGACAGCTGCGAATCACGGTCGGAATGAACTTCTCGGCGTGCTGAAACCGGCCGTAGTTGTTCGAGCAGTTCGAGATCGTCACCGGCAGGCCGTAGGTGTGTCCATAGGCGCGAACGAGGTGATCGCTCGCGGCCTTCGACGCCGAGTAGGGCGAGTTCGGCGCGTAGGGCGTCGTCTCGCGGAACGGTGCGTCATCCGGCTCCAGCGAACCGAACACCTCGTCGGTCGAGACATGGTGGAAGCGCACGTCGGCACGCCCACGCCACGCCTGCCGCGCGGCCTCGAGCAGCGTGAAGGTGCCTGTCACGTTGGTCCGCACGAACGCGCCTGGACCTTCGATGCTGCGGTCGACGTGGCTTTCGGCGGCGAAGTGGACGACGGTGTCGAACCGGTGCGTCTCGAACAGCTTCGCCACCAGCGGCGCGTCACAGATGTCGCCATGTACGAGCTGGTGCCGCTCGGCCCCCGTCATGCCCTCCAGGTGATTCGGACTCGCTGCATAGGTGAGCAGATCCAGGTTCACCACACGCACGTCGGGATCGACGCCGAGCAGGTGCCGCACGAAGTTCGCGCCGATGAAGCCCGCGCCGCCCGTCACCAGCACGCTGCGGGGCCGGTGCGACGCGCTCATTCGAGGATCCTGTTCTCGTTCTCGCCGAGGATGCGGTTCGCCTCCGCGTAAGAGTCGAAGGTGCCGGCGTCGGTCCAACGGCCGCGGCAGATGTCGTACGCCAGCTGCCGTCGCCGGATGTACTCGTTGTTCACCGAGGTGATCTCGAGCTCGCCGCGCGCGCTCGGGCGAATGCTGCGGATCACGTCGAACACCCCTGCGTCGTAGAAGTAGAGCCCCACCACCGCGTGCGAGCTCTTCGGCTTCGCGGGCTTCTCTTCGATCTCGATGACATGGTGCTCGTCCAGCGCCGCGACACCGTAGCGCTCCGGATCCCCGACCTCCTTGAGCAGCACGCGCGCGCCCTCGCCCTGCGCCAGAAACGCCTTCGCATACGGGGCAATCGAGTGCTCGAAGACGTTGTCGCCGAGAAAGACGCAGCTCTTGTCGCCGCGCGCGAACCCCTCGGCCAGCGCCAGCGCATGCGCAATGCCACCCGCCGTCTCCTGCACCCGGTAGGTGAGCGCGCAGCCGAACTCAGCGCCTGAGCCCAGACAGTTCACGACGTCGCCCATGTGCTCGGTCGAGGTGACGACGAGGATGTCGTCGATGCCGGCCCCGACCAGCTGCCGAATCGGGTGAAACAGCATCGGCTCGCGCCCCACCGGGAGCAGGTGCTTGTTCGTCGCCTTCGTCAGCGGATACAGGCGCGTGCCTTTTCCGCCGGCCAGAATGATGCCCTTCATCGGCCCCTCCACGCGTTGCCCAAGCGGCGCATCATAGTCCCGCACCGCCCTCTTTTTCGTGCCGCGAGAGGCCCGGAACCTTCGCGCGAAGGCGGTCCATCAGCGACCCGGCCAGGCCGCTTCGCCACGCCCAGACCACGGACACCACGACGCCCACGGGCTCGAGCAGACGCCAGCGGCCGCTCGCCGCCACGAACGCACCGAAGAGCAGCGTGCCACCCAGCACCTGCGCGACACGACGCCACGGGACGCGAACGCCGCAGTCGTACTGGACGAGCCACGCCGTCATCACGAGATACGCCGCATAGGCCACGAGCGACGCCACGCCGGTTCCCACCGGCCCCCAGAGCCTCACGGCGGCGACCGACCCAATCGCGAGAAGCCCCGCACAGAAAAGCTCCGAGACGAGATAGGCGCGGACACGGCCTCGAAACAGCAGCGCGCCCGCGTAGGCCCACGCCAGCCCCTTCGCGAGGTCTCCCGCCATCTGGTAGCCCGCCATCTCCGCGGCCAGATCAAAACGGCCGCTGTAGAGCGCCACCAGCAGCGGCCGACGAATCGCCATCGCGAGGAGGATGAGGGGAGGAGCCATCCGGAGGACGAAACGTGATGCCGCCTCGACCTCCTCGCTGAGCGCGGCCGCATCCTTCGCCGCGGCGTAGCGCGGAAAGACGAAGTTGCCGAGGCTGCCGAGCACGATACCGAAGTAGGTCGCGCCAAGGCTCCACGACGCCTGAAACTGGCCCGCAGCCGCGGCGCCCCCCTCGCCCTCCAGCGTCCAACGAATGACATTGAGTGCGCCGTTCAGCGCCAGCCCGCCCACGAGCGACGTCGCCCCGACCGACAGAAGATCCCTCACGACCATCCGGTCGAGCGCCGGACGCGGCAGCACGCGCACCGTGGGCAGCAGGCGCGACGCGACGACGAACGAGGCCGCGAGCGCGAGAGTACCCATCAGGGCAGAGGCAACGAACTGACCGCGGAGCCCGTGGGTCGCCGTCGCCAGCGAAACCGCCAAGGCCGACGACAACGCAACCGCCACGCCGAACGCCGCCTGCCGCGTCACTTGTCCGCGCGCGATGAGCAGCTGGTTGGGAAGCGCCATCACCGCCGACGCAAACGCCGCCACCGCCGCTGGCACGGAGAGGGCCCACGCATCCCCTGCCGCGACCGGAAGAAGCCACGCTGCTGAGGCCGACCCCAGAACACAGAGCGGGACCGCCAACATCATGAGCAGCGTCGCCGCCGAGTCGTACGCCCGCTCCGCCCTCGACCGGGAGAGCGCCGCCAAGAGCGCCGGCCCCGTCAACATCGACAGCGGCACCGCCGCAAGCTGGAACAGGCCCTGCACCTCGCCGCTGCGGCCGACCCCCTCCGGCCCCAGGTAGTGCGCCGTCACCTTCGAACGGGCGACGCTCACGACGAGCGACACGGCAGAGGCGACGACGCTCACCAACGCCGCGTCAGCCAGCGTCCGGCCCGCGCGCGATTCGGCCGTACTGTCGGCGACCGCACTGTCGGCGGCCGTGCTCTCGGCGACGGCTTCGGTCACGCCTCGGACGGCTTCTCGCCGTAGTAGTAGCCGTAGCGTTGATAATAATAATAGTAGTAACCGTAGCCGCGCCGCTCGATGTCCACGCCGTTGACGACGACGCCGAAGATGCGCGCGTTGACGTCCTGCAGCGACTGCTTGATGCGCTGGGCCACCTCACGAACGGTGCGGCCCGCCTTCACCACCATCACGACGCCGTCGACGTAGCCGGAGATGATGAGCGCGTCGGTGACCGCTACGACGGGCGGGGAGTCGAAGATCACGCGGTCGAACTTGGCATCGAACTCCTCGCACAGCTGCTTGAAGCGCTGCGAGTGGAGCAGTTCCGACGGGTTCGGCGGCACCGGCCCGCAGGGCAGCACCCACAGGTTCGGAACGATCGTCTCGCGCACGCATTCGTCGACCTTCATCTGGCCCAGAATCAGGTTCGACATGCCCGACTCGTTCGTCAGGCCGAAGGCGCGGTGGATGCGCGGCCGGCGCATGTCGGTGTCGATGAGCAGCGTGCGCGAGCCGTTCTGCGCCATGGTGATGGCGATGTTGGTCGCCGCCGTCGTCTTGCCCTCCTGCGGGCCGCCGCTCGTCACCAGCATCCGCTTGAGGGGACGATCCGGCATCGAGAACAGCAGGTTCGTGCGGATCGACCGGACGCACTCGGCCGCAGAAGACTTGGGTCTTCGGTGCGCGTGGAGGTCCCTGTTCCGGCCCCGCTCGGCGTCGGTCAACGTCTCCTGCCCCGGCTCGCGAATGGAGGGGATCATGCCGAGGAACGGCAGCCCGATCACCTTCTCGACCTCATCGGGGCTCTTGATGGTGTTGTCGAGGTACTCGAAGAAGAGCGCCATCGCGATGCCGCCCAGCAGGCCCACGATGATGGCGATCATCACCACCGTTCGGCGGTTCGGGCGAACGGGCGAACCGGGCACCAGCGCGCGATCCAGGACCGAGACGTTGTTCGTCGCCTGGTGGCCGAGCAGCTCCGAATCCTTGAGCCGGGCCAGCACGACGTCGTAGAGACGCTGGTTGTTGTCCTGCTCGCGCTTGAGCTTGTTGAAGTCGAGCTGGCGGCGGTTGAGTTCGAAGCTCTCGCGCTTGGCCCCGGCGATGAGCCCCTGGAGCTGCCGCTCGGTCTCGACCACCTCGCGGTACTCGCGCTCCTCGATGCCGACGAGACGCTGGATCTCACCCTCCAAGGCCCGGCGCACCTGCGCCACCTTGGTCTCCAGCTCCGACAGCTTCGGATGCTTGTCGAGGTAGCGCTGCGCCAGCGCGCCCTGCTCCTGCTCGAGCGCCAGCAGCTGCCCCTTCAGTGCATGGACGACTCCGCTCTGCGAGACCGCGGGCAGCGCCTCGAGACCGCTGCGGTCGCCGGAGGCATGACGGGCCTTCGCCTCTTCCAGGCTGCGCCGCTTCGGCTCCAGCTCGGCGCGCTTCACGCTGATGCGGGTCAGGGCGTCGTTGAAGGCGATGAGCCGCTGACTGACGATGCTCTGCCGGTCCTCGATGCTGGCCGTCAGGATGTCGTTCTCCTGCTTGAAGTCGTGCATCCGCAGCTCGGCGGTCTCCAGCTTCCCCTTCAGGTTGTCCAGCTGGTCGGCGAGCCAGACGCCGGCGGCGCGGGTCGTGTCGAGCTTCCGGTCGAGGTTGGTCTCGATGTAGGCGTCGGCGACGGCGTTCGCGAGCTTCGCCGCCCGGGCCGGGTCGGTGTCCTCGACCGACAGCTTCGCGACGCGGGAGTCCTTCACCGCCTCGACGATCACCATCGCCCGCAGCCGCTCGACCGCGTCGGCCGAGCGCATCAGCTTCTCGCGCAGTTCAAGGTCCTTCACCTTGTCGAGGCCCAGGAATGCGACGTCGGTGGCGAGTCCCAGCTTCTCGACCGCCCGCTGGGCGACCCGCCGCGATCGAATGACCTGATACTGCGTCTCGTTGAACTCGCGCGTCTGCCAATACATCGAGCCGGTCGACTCGCCCAACTCCTGGATGTTGGTGAACTTCGGCGCGATCTGGCTGATCTCGAGCGTCGTCGTCGCCCGGTAGACGCGCGGCTGTCGAACCACCCAGAGCGTCGCGCTGGCCACGACGATGAGGAAGAACGAGAGGAGCACCCAGCGCCGTTTCGAGAGGATGATGAAGTACTCGCGGACGCTGACCTCGGGCTCGCCGGGGGTCGTCGGCGGCAGAGGGGGCGTTTCCCGCGCGCTTCCACCGTCGATGGGGATCACCTCGCCCGCTCTGCGTGACATCGCGCCGCCTTCGTCCGCGCCCGAGGAGCCTTCGGGCGAACGTGCCATGGGTGCCGCGAAGGGCCGCCCGGCTTCATTTCCGTCTGCCATGCGCCGTGCAGTGCGTTCGACGGGTCCGCTTTCCGGCCGGAACCTACAGGCCGAACGGGGGAGCGTCAATGTTGCGGCCCGTGCTAAACGGCTTGAAAAGGCGGCCTTTCGTGCGCTCGCCGACCTGCCGCACCGGAGCGACACCTTGCCCCCGCCGCCCTCCAAGACCGCGCTCTCCGGACGGCTCCGAACGGCCGCCGTACCCGCGCTGCTCGCCTTCCTCTACCTGTGGCCGTTCCCTCACTTCGAGTTCCTGCGCAGCCCGAACGAGCTGTCGCGGCTCTACCAGGTGCGCGCGCTGGTGGACGACGGCACGCCCGCGGTGAACGGCCCCGTGGCGCGGTACGGCCCCATGGGCGATCTCTCGGAGATCGACGGCCGCCTCTACCCGAACAAGGCGCCCGGAACGAGCTTCCTGGGCGCCCCGGTGTATTGGGCCCTCCGGCTGCTGCGCGGCGGCGCGGGCAACGTCGACAACGCCCTGCTGCTGCACCTGCTCCGCGTCGTGCTCTGCGCGCTGCCGACCCTGCTGCTTCTTCGCCCGCTCAGGCGCCACGCCGCGAGGCTCTGCGGCGACGTGAAGGCGGCCGACGCGGCGGTGCTGACCTATGCGCTGGGCAGCATGGGGTTCACCTATTCGCTGCTGCTTTTCTCGCACCAGCTCTCGGCGAACCTCGCACTGGCCGCATTCCTCGCGATCGAGCGCTCGCGCCGATCGGAGCGGCCCGCAGGCTGGCACGCGCTCGCGGGCCTCTCGGCGGGCTACGCGGTCGTGACGGAATACACGCTCGCCCCCGTCGCGGTGCTGCTGGCGCTCTACGCCGCGGCCACGGCCCGTTCGCGACTTGCCGCCATCGTCGCCATCGCGGCAGGCGCCCTGCCCTGCGTGCTGCTGCTCGGCGCCTACCATCAGGCCGCCTACGGAAAGCCGTGGGCGACCGGCTATGCATACGTCCAAAACAAGACATTTGCATCATGGCACGCGCAAGGGTTCATGGGGCTCTCCTGGCCGCGCCTGTCGAGCCTCGCGGGGAACCTCTTCGCGGCTTCCCGGGGCCTCTTTGCCTATTCGCCAGGGCTGCTGGTCGCGTTCTGGGGGCTCGTCGCGCTCCGGCGTCAGGCCACGGAGCAGGCGGCGTTGGTCGGCGCGCTGGTCGGCCTCTACCTCTTCGTCGCCGCGTCGTTCCTGTACGAGGCCTGGGGCTGGATGCTGGGTCCCCGGCACCTCGTCCCGCTGATGCCTTTCCTCGTCCTGCCCCTTGCGTGTGGCCTCGCGCTGATGCGGACGAGGTCGCCCCGAACCCCGGGCTGGAACCTCGCCTGCGGCGCGGCGGCCGGCCTGTGTGCCTCATCGATTCTGGTCACCGGCCTCTGCACTGCCGTTTTTCCGCACATTCCGGAGGAGTTCACCTCGGGCTTCGCACATCTCGTCTGGCCCTTGGTGAAGGGAGGTCACGTCGCCCGGCACCTGCTCTCGCGGTGGACCGCAGGCGCCTCACCCCTCAGCTGGATGCCGTGGGCTGGGGCGCTCGCCGCGATGGCGCTGGCGGCCTTCGGACGCGTGCTGGAGCGGCCCCGTTGGTGGCCCGCTGTCGCCGTGGGGCTCCTCGCCATGGTCATCCATGTCGGCCTGCTGTTCACCCCTGCGCGGACCCCTGCAGAGCAGAAGACCCTCGCGTGGATCGAGGCGAACTGGGAGCCCCGACCGCGTTAGCTCGCGAGAAGGACGAGCGGGCTTTATAAACACCCCCGATGCGTGCGAAGCCCTCCCCGTCTCTCGCCCTGCTGCTGCTGTCGGCCGCCTGCGCCAGCGCCCCTACGGAGCCGACCGGTCCGACGCCGAGGCTGACCCGCAGCGAGCTCATGGACCCGCAGAGCTGCGCCAGCTGCCACCCGGACCACCACCGCGACTGGTCCGGCTCGATGCACGCCTACGCCGCAGAAGACCCGGTCTTCATCGCCATGAACCGCCGCGGCCAGCGCGAGACGAACGGCGCCCTCGGCACCTTCTGCGTCCAGTGCCACGCCCCCGTCGCCGTCCGGGAGGGCCTGACCACCGACGGGCTCAACCTCGACCAGCTCCCCGCCTGGTCACGCGGCGTCACCTGCTATGCCTGTCACGCCGTCGACGCGGTCGAGGGCGCTCACAACAACCCGCTGCGGCTTGCCGACGACGGCGTGATGCGCGGAGGCATCGCCGATCCGATGGCCAACGGCGCGCACCGCTCGGCCCGCTCGGGCCTCCAGGACCGCGACGACGCCGCTTCCAGCGCGATGTGCGGCAGCTGCCACGACGTCGTCTCACCTCATGGCGCCGCCATCGAACGGACCTACCTCGAGTGGCAGGCCTCGGTCTTCTCGAAGGTGCCCGGCGGTACGACCTGTAGCCAGTGCCACATGCCCCAGTCGACCGACCTGCGCCCCGTAGCCGCCATCGACGGCGCCCCCTCGAGGCGCATGCACGCGCACACCTTCGCCGGCGTCGACCTCGCGATCACGCCGTTCCCCGAGCGGGAAGCGCAGCGCGAGGCCGTTCAGAAGTCGCTCGACGAATCGCTCCAGAGCGCGGTCTGCGTGCTCCCGCTGGGCCGGAACTCCCGCATCCAGGTGGTCATGGACAACAGCGGCGCCGGCCACGGCTTCCCCAGCGGCGCCGCATCGGATCGCCGATTCTGGGTCGAGGTGGTGGCGAAGAAGGACGGCGTGCAGATGTACGAGAGCGGCCAGGCGGCGTCGGGCGAGGACGTCACGGCCCGAAACGACCCCGACCTGTGGCTGCTCCGCGACTGCCTGTTCGACCCTGCCGGGAAGAAGACCCACCACTTCTGGGAGGCAGCCGCCTCGACCTCGGCGACCCTGCCGGCGCTCGCCACCTTCAACCCAGCCGACCCTCGCTTCTACGCGACTCACCTGTACCGCGCCTATCCGGGCCCCGGCAGCGCCCTGGAGGACGAGCCCGATGAGGTCGCCGTGCGGCTGCGCCTCGTTCCCATCGGCTTCGACGTCCTCGATGACCTCGTCGCATCGGGGGACCTGTCCCGCGAGCTCCGCGACGCCATGCCGGAGCTGCTCGTCGGTTCGACCTCGACGCTCACGTGGCGCGCCGACGCGCCCAGCCAGCCCTGGACCGACCCGGAGACAGGTCTGACGTGGAGCTGCGTGACGAACAGCAACCTGAACCTGAGGGCGGTCCGGACCCCGGCGCCGTCAAACGCGGCCTGCGTGAAGTCGCCGTGAGGGCCCGTCAGCCGTCGATGCAGATCGAGAGGGTCGCGGTGGCCTGCGTCCCGTCACCCAGCTGGACTCGGAACGCGATGGACCAGACGCCGGGCATCGCAAGCGTGATGGCGCCGATCTCGTAGTCCCCGTCCGGCCGCCGCGTGATGGAGGGCTTCACCGAAGACCCGTGACCGTGGTCCGGCATCGTCGGCGTCACCTCGGCCACCTGCGCTGCCGCCGCCACCGCCGGGTCGGTCGAGGTCAGCCGCACCACCCAGCCGTTGGTGCCGCGCGCCGGAGGCGTGGGCGTCGTCGAGACGACCTCCAGCGCAAGCGTGCTGCCCGGCACGGGCACCGAGAGCCCCGGCGCCACCGCGATGACCCGCGGGTCCGACTCACAGCCGACGAGCGTTCCAGCGTCTGAGTGCGCGTCGCCGTGCGTGTCGTCGTGGGCACCGCACCCCGCCGCGAACAACAGCCCGAACAGACACAGAACCGACCGCAGCATGACTCTGCTCCCTCGCGCGTGGGCCCCGGCCCGATTCCGCTTGCACCGACATCGGCACCTCTGCTTGCGTGCGCGCGGCAACGAGGTGAAGCATGGTCGACGTCAGGATGTGGGGCAAGGCTCTCGTGCGCATGCCACGGGTCTCGGCCGAAGAGTGGGCAAAGCTCGACATCGTTGCGCGATGGCTGATCGCAACCCGCGCTGCGGTGCTGACCATGACCCTCATCAGCTGCATCCTGGGGGGCGGCATCGCACTCCGCGACGGGTTGCGACCGGGCAACGACGTCCTCTTCAGCTGGCCCCTCTGGTGGATCACCGCCGTCGGCCTGTTGATGGCGCACGCCTCGAACAACCTGATCAACGACCTGACCGACAGCTGGAAGGGCACCGACAAGGGCAACTATTTCCGGACGCAGTACGGCGTGCAGCCGATCGAACAGGGGCTGCTCAGCAAGCGCGCCTTCGCCGGCTACACGGCCTTTACGCTGGGCATCGCGCTCGCGTGCGGCATTTATCTGCTGGGGGTGCGGCAGGGGGAGGTGCTGCGGCTCCTGCTCGCGGGCATCTTCTTCGTCCTGTTCTACACGTGGCCGCTCAAGTACTTCGGCTTCGGCGAGTTCGCCGTCATCGTGGTCTGGGGCCCACTCATGGTCGGCGGCGTCTACCACGTCACCACGGCCACCACCGGACCGGGCGGCGCCGCAGTCGGCACGGCGTGGAGCTGGATGACGGCGCTCATCGGCACCGTCTACGCGCTGGGCCCCACGCAGGTCATCTTCGGCAAGCACATCGACAAGCTGCAGGCCGACGAGCTCAAGAAGGTCCACACGCTGCCGGTGATCATCGGCGAGAAGGCGTCGCGGGTCGGCGTCATCGCGCTGATGACCGTCCAGTACCTTCTCATCGTGGCGCTGGTCGCGATGAACGAACTGGGCGTCACGTCGCTCCTCGTCTTCCTCTCGCTGGGCACCTTCGCGCAGGCGATCCGCGTCTACGGCAAGCCGCGCCCCGCCGAGAAGCCCGAGAACTGGATGGGCGACGTCTGGCCGATCTGGTTTGCGGCCTGGTCGTTCCTCCATGGCGCCCGCGTCGGGCTCTTCTGGCTCATCGGCCTGCTCGCCGAGATCCTGATCCTGAAGTACGCGCCCGGGACGCCGCTCTACGTGAAGGACTTCCTGCGCTGAACCTGCGCGGCGCTTACGCCCGCTCGAACGCGAGAATCAGCCCTCGGAAGCGCCTCGCCCGGAAGGCGTCGGCAAACTCCGACTGCCACGCGATGGACCGGTGGCGCCTCGCGAGCGCCGCGTCGTCGATGCCGCCCTGCTCGAGCAGCGCCCGCGAGTGGGCCACCGACAGATCGTAGAAGGCGCCCGACGCGTCGCTGACGTCCTGCTCTGCCACGAGCCGGAATCCCGCCTCGCGCGCGGCGGCCACATAGGACTCATGCGTGCCGACGTCGGCGAGCCAGTAGTCGTTGAACCTGTGGGCCAGCGTCCCGTCCACGACGAAGGTGTCCGAAATTCCGAGCCGCCCGCCGGGCCTCAACAGCCGATGCATCGTCCGGAACCAGGAGCGCCGGTCGAAGTAGGTCGTGGCGTCGATCGCGTAGCCGTGGTCGAACCGCCCCGTGCCGGGGAGCTCATGGGCATCCGACAGCTCGGTCCGGACCCTTGACGCGACGCCGCCCCGCTGCGCCAACTCGCCAATCAGCCGCAGGTGTCGCTCCACAGGCGAAACCGCCGTCACGACGTTCTCAGGTCGCGACGCAAAAAACAGCGCGGAGCCACCGAGGCCGCAGCCGACGTCCACCAGCTCCCCGATGAATCGAGCGCCCCCCGTCTCCCACAGCGACGCGGCGAGCACGAGCAGCGCCTCCTGAGCCGCAACGATCTGACGACGAAGCCCCGCCTCGTCGGGAGCGGCCTGCACCCCCATCGGCGCCAGACCGGTGTGAAAGTGAATGCGCGGTCCGGGTCCGTACTTCGACAGCAGCCAGTCGGTCTTCGCGTCGTACCAGGCCGTCACGGCACTGTTGGTCACGTCTTCCCCTCCAGATAAAAACCTATTACAACATATGTGGTGACAACATTTTTGTCACAGGAGGAAGTCACATGGCTCGTGAACAGATCGTATCGGAGAAGGTCGTTGGTCAGGCGCCTGCCGTCGGCGCCGAGGCGCTGGTCTACCTGCAGAAGCTGGTGGAATTGGGCGCCGTCGAAGGCGTCGTCGGTCGGCAGTCGCTGAATCCGAACCTCGCCGAGGCCATTGCCGCGATGCATCACATCCTCGCAGGCGGAAGCGTCAAGATCGAAGTGACCTCGCCGGGCCATTCGCCTATCGTCGGGGGGCTCGAAAAGCAGCTCGCCTCGGCCATCACCGAGGCCAACGCGGTGAACTCCCTCGAAGAGTATGTGGGGGATCTGTCCGTCTGAGGTTGTACTCATGGGCGGCAATGGACGGTCGGTCCGGCTCTTTCAGCGATGGGTTCATCTGCAAGACCAGGCAGAGCACGACAAGGGGGACTCGCCCGGTGAATTCATCGCTGCGCTCGCCATCGCCGTCCTCCTCGCCGCCGTCACGGCCGCCATCCCCTCGACACGCCTCAACAGCGGCCTCTGGGACTTTGCGAAAAGCCTGATGGCGCTGGCCCCTCTGGCGGTCCACGCGATCGTCACCGTTCCCCTTCGTTTGAAGGCTCTCGGTCGAGGCCGCAGCGAGCGGGAGTGGGTGTTCAGCATCATCGACAGCCTGCTCACGCTGTTCTGGCTGGCATTCATGGCGGTCAGTCACACGGGACTCGTCTTCAACGCCTTCGCCATTCTCTTCGTCGCGAACACGGCCTACTACGGATACCTGTACCGCTCGGGCAAGCAGGCGCCGCTCATTGCCCTCGTGTCCTTGGTGAGCGCAGGCGCAGCCGTGGTGGTCAGCCCGCTGCTCGACGGATCGACCGCCTCGTTCTCCGTTCTTGCCCTGACGGCCGCCGGAATGTCCATGTTTGCCGGAAATGCCGGGATTGCGCGCGACCAGCGCCGCAAAGAGTTCGACAGTCTTCGCGCCGCACTCCATGCCCAGCAGCTGCAGGAGCAGGTTCAGGAGACCGAACGGCTGACGGACACGCTCGCCGACATCCTGGGCATTCACCACGACGCATCGAACACGCTGACGACAGCCGTGCTCAGCGCCGAGGCATTGGTCGACAACTGCCGTGCGAGCGCGGCGGACCTGCCGCAAGGCATCTCCCGCCTCGCGGAGAACCTGTCGCAGGACCTGGACAAGGTGCGCGAACTGATGACCTCGTCCAAGACCACCGGTCGCACCACGCTCGAGCCGCTGCCGCTCGACGAGGTGCCCCTGCGCCCCACCATCGAGGACGTCGTGACGGCGACGTCCCGCGTTTACCCCGGCGCGGCCATCTCGGTCCTGGACCATGGCGGTCACGCTTCGGTGCTGGTGCGTGGCGGGGCGAGCAACCTGCGTCGCATGATCGAAAACGTCGTGCTTAACGCCTGTCAGGGCGATGGAAACAGGTTCGCAGGGCGCATCGAGATCGAGCTTCGGACCGAAGGCAAGCCGCCGAAGACGAGCATCACCATCAGGGACGACGGCCCGGGCTTCCCGCAGCAGGTGCTCGACACGCCCATCGAGGGATTTGTTTCGACCAAGCCGCACGGCACCGGCGTCGGCATCTACACGGTCGATCGGCTGGTGAGGGCGAACGGCGGCAGCCTGCGCCGCAGCAACAGACCGGAGGCAGGGCCCAAGGTCGCCTTCACCCGACCTCGGGGACAGCCTCGTCTGCCGGAGGCCTCGGGTGGGCGGACCCCATGATTCACCCGGCGCCGGCTGCGGTG